>CXUS01000002.1_pt1 | contig 225851 bp, 185 predicted proteins | sample 940971 | NCBI WGS metagenome assembly CXUS01 (sample SAMEA3493507, study PRJEB9703) | human gut metagenome | biome: ENVO:mammalia-associated habitat; material: ENVO:feces | place: Bangladesh | collected 2010-01-06 | reverse complement strand
CTACGTGGGCGGTGTTGCTGGCCTCCTCGGTCTCACGAACCACTTCATCCATGCGCTTGTTGGTGTTACGCTCGATGCCCTTCATCAGGCTGACCACGATGGCATGCTCGGGAATCAATCCCCTGAACTCAACGAGTGCCACACGGGCGAACTGGGCGGCGATGGCCACGACCACAATATCGGCATCCTTGACGGCTTCGGCGCGATTGCCAGTGGCGGTGATGGCATCCGGCAGCTTCTTGACAGACGGCAGGCGAACACCATTGCGCCGATTGTCCCGGATATCCTCGACGATTTCCGGTTCACGGGCCCACATGGTCACGTCATTGCCGGCATCCGCCAGCACCTGGCCGAAAGCAGTACCCCATGCTCCTGCACCGAGAACCGTTATTTTCCTACCCATATCAAATTCCTACCTTCGTTTGTCGCATGGAGTGCTGTTTTTCTACCTCACGGCTATCGTCGTTCGGCGTCGCCTACCGACAGCCCACCGGGCTGTCGCCTTTACGGCTCCGTCCATACTCCTGCACCGAGAACCGTTATTTTCCTACCCATATCAAATTCCTATTTTCGCTGCGCGCAACTGCGCGTTATGCTACTCCACCGCCGGGAACTGGCCACCAGCCTCGGGCCACGGCTTACGGCTCATGGAACGGTAATCCCAATAGCCTTCTGCCGGGAATCGCTCGCCACGAATCTCCTCCAACACCGTGTTCATGCGCTTGAATACACGCCACATCAATTCGTCCACGGCCTCGGCGGGCGGTTCATCGCCCCAGGAATCCATGTCAACAAGCAGATCGGAATAATCGAGCGCCTCGTCATAGCACATCACCACGTTCTTGCGAGGCCACGGCCACCAGTGGTTGATGGAAGCCGCGCCCCACGTCACTGCAGGGTAGAGCGGCACTTGATGGCCAAGTCTGCGGGAGGCTTCAAGCGCAATGTATCCTACACCCTCCTTGATGCTCATCACCCATTTCTTCGGGTCGCGGGTCACCGTGCCTTCCGGCCAAACGGTGAGGGGGCGGCCGGAAGTAAGAATATCGATTGAGGTCTCCTCGATCTGCTTGGCCTTGCCGGAGCGACGCTGCACCGGCTGCATGCCGACCAATTGGAACCATTTGCCGATCAGCGGCCACTTGGCCATCTCGGCCTTGGCCATGTAACGCGGGCGACGGCCCATGTGGAACAGGCTCATCATCGGCACGAACACATCGAACATGGTGATGTGGCTGGCCGCGGTAATGAACGGGCCGGTTTCCGGCACATGGTCAAGACCCCATGCCTTGGTCTTGCAACTAGCGCGGAATACCACGGAAACACCGGCCAGCAGTCGCTTGGTGGCCTTGGGGTTCTGGGCGTTGATCTCCGGCTGGTTCGGCGTACGCGGACCAGTCGGATAGTAATTGGTGGGGTCCACAAGTGTATGGCTGCCTGCCAGACGCTTGACCTGTTCGTCGCTCAGCGGGCTCACAGCCGAACGCGGCGACGGTTTTCCTTTGGATGCCATGGTCACTATTGTGGCACGAACCGACGCCCAAACCATGCATTACCAGCCCCGCTGGTGGATGCCGTCAGCGCATCTGACTGGGGGGGTGGTCTCAGCTCACGGCCACAACCACCCCCTCCGTCCGACTATTGCCGGGCAGCCCCCGCCAGCGGGGCAAATACGTCACTCCACGGCGATGGCGTCGATCTCCACCAGTGCGCCCTTGGGAATCATGTTGTTGCCAAAGGCCACACGTGCGGGCTTCACGGAACCGATGAACACCTCGGCGTAGCGAGCGTCCACTTCCTTGAAGTCCTCAACGTTCTTCAGGTAAATGGTGGCACGGCACACATGCTCAATGCCAGTACCGGCGGTGTCGAGAATATGCTTGATGTTCTTCAGCGCCTGCGCGGCCTGCTCGCCCGCGGTATCCCCTGCCAGCTCACCGGTGGTCGGATCAATACCCAGCTGACCGGACACGAACACGAAACCATTGGCCTTCACCGCCTGGCTGTACGCGCCCAGCGCGGCCGGGGCCTCCGAAGTAGCTACGGCTTCCATCTTCTCGCTCATTATGTGCTCCTCTTGTTGGATTAGCGAACCCGATTACGTAGCAGTTTACCGAGCGCAGGCACGCTTACGGATGCCACTGCCCGCCATGCGGCCATATTCTGCCTCACCGCCCGGGCGATATGCAGCAGAGCGCTTCCGGGATGCTTCACCACATATGCCAGAACGGCTGTTCCTTGCGGCGCACACGCAGGCCCGCCGTAACCGCGAATCCCGTCACCAGAGACAGCGCCAGTACCATAGCGAGCAAGTGACCGACCAATGCCGCCGCGACCCGTTCCAGATCATCGCACACCTCCTCATGGGGTGAGTTCCACGACCTCAATCCACTTCATTATGCGCTCTTAAAACCCAACACAACAGCATTCCATGGGGTATTCATGGATGACCTCAGGGAAAACTCAGGGAACCCTGAGCGAGCATGAAAAAGGGCTTTCGACATATGCCGAAAGCCCCACCGGTGGGCTTGATGGGGATCGAACCCACGACCTTCTGTTCCGGAGACAGACGCTCTATCCACTGAGCTACAAACCCGAGCAACTTCTTTACTGTACACCAACCATCACCCGCGCCAAGCCACTATCATCGAACAGCGCAGCCCAGCCGGCATCATGACCATATTGTGAGGCCAATCACCGGCAAAACCTAAGGAAACGCCGCAAACGGCTCTACAATGGGGTTATGTCGGAACCTACAGATGACTTCGAATACGAACGCCGCTTCTTCTGCCGCGAGCTGCCAGACGAATACAACGACGGCGACATCCCGACCCTCATCATCCAGAGCTACTACGTGTATGCCGACAACTATGCGCTGCGCGTCAGGTTGGTCTCACACAAGGTGAGCGTCAATATGACCCCTGACATCGACCCGATTGCCGTGCTGGATGAGCACCGCGAGCAGTTCTCGGAGGCCTTCGTTACCGTTAAGGGACCGTCCGTGGGCGGCACCCGATATGAAGTGGAGCGTGAGATTGACGCCCGCATTGCCGCGGAACTCATCAAGCGCGGCGGCGAAGTGGTTATCAAGAACCGCTATTCCGTATGGATTGCGGAGGACGGCTGGAGTGTGGATGTGTTTGGCGGGCTCAATGCGCCTCTTATCGTGGCCGAGGCCGAACGATCGGGACCAGTAACCAATCTGACGATTCCGAAGTTCTGCGTTACCGAAATCACCGATCAGGCGCGATTCAACAATGACGGACTGGCTGCCAAGCCGTTCAGCACATGGGCCGACGACTTTGAAGAGGAGCTGGCTTTGGACGGGCCACGGTTCCAGCAGTATTTCGGGAAAAACCGGATGGCGTAACAGCCAGCTCAGCCGCAATTAAGGACGGGCTTTGCCCCGCAGCTTTCTGGCTCGACTATCGTCTCGCCCTCGCCTACAAACAGCCCACCGGCCTGTTTGCTTCACGGCTCGGCCTCACCCGAGGGGAGCCAAGGAAAATCAGTACATCAGGGTTGCGAGACGGCGACGGGCACGAGCTAGGCGCGGGTCGGTCGGCTCGGGGATGGTGAAGTACTCGAGCAGGCGCTGACGCACCGCCTCGAGATCGCCCTTATGGCCTGCGGCCAAGAAGTCAAGCAGACGGTCAAAAGCATCCTGGATCTGGCCGCCAATCATATCGATATCAGCCACGGCCAGTTGCGCTTCCACATCGTCGGGCGCAGCGGCTGCGGCGGCACGCACCTCGCGCACATCCGCGGAACCGGAACGGGCCAGCAAAAGCGCCTTGGCATGTTCGCGGGCGGCCAGTGCATCAGACGGATCGGATTCCATAACACGTGCATATTCAGCGGCGGCACCGGCGTAGTCGCCTTCCTCGGCTAAGCGATGAGCCTCAGCGTGCTCGGGAGGCACTTGCTCCGTATCAGCACCAGTCGCACCGGTACTCGCGGCAGCATCGGAATCAGGATCGCCGGAATACGGCGCAGTGCCGTTGACGCCGGACTGGGCAGCGGCCTGAATAATCTTGGGAATCACTTCGTCGGTGAGCTGCTTCAGCTCATCATCACCCGGCAGACCCTGTAGCAACGGCATCGGGCGACCGGAAATCAGCGCAAACAAGGCCGGCGCACCTTGCACTTGCAGTGCCTGTGCGATCGAAGGATTAGTCGCGATGTCAATGCGGGAGAGCTGAATCTGGCCATTGAGACCATTCACCGCATCGCCCAGCGCGCGAGCCATCGAGAAAAGACGGTCATCAGTGGGCACCCACAGCAACAGCAGAATCGGGAACGTGGCGGAGGTCTGCACCATCGCCTGGAAGGTGTTCTCGGTGGTGTCGATCACATAGCCACCAGCTGCCGGTGCGCCGCCAGCCTGTCCTGGCTCAGCCTTGACCTGATGCTTCAGCGCTTCCAAATCGACAGCACCCGCCAACGATACTCCTGGATTGAACTGCTGCTGATCAGCCATATATGCCTCCACATGTACGCGCACGATTCGCACGCCCGACAATCAAACAATGCTGGAATCGATTGTAGTGCCGATTCCCGCCGCGTAGCCATTCTTCCACTACGCGGTGAAATTCCCACCACGTAGTGAATCACCACCACGTGGTTACCCAAAACAGCGTTATTCTGCGAAAGACAAAATTCGTCTGACATCGCGGTGGGGAAATTACTACGTGGTGGGAACTTACAGCGCCTCGACCTTGACCGGAGTGCGGTCGGCACCCACGGCGGTGATCTGTTGACCGGAGTTGGCCGAAGGAATGTACAACGCCACCACGTTCACGTATGTGACCTTCATGGTGCTGGTGTACTTGTCGCTGTTGAACAGGATCTTCTCATCATCGGAGGCGGGCTGGGATTCGCGTCCGTCACCGGCCTGACGAGTCCACACGGAATCGACACGACCCACGACCAAATCGCCACCATCAGCCGTGCGCATCACCCACATCTGGTCGGGCACGGCAGTGAAGGTCTGCTCCTGCGTGCCGTTGTTGCGGGCGATGCCTTCCTGCACGGTGTTGGTCAGTTCGGCGATCTTCTGGCGCAGCTGGTCATCCGCGAATTGCGAGGCGAACTTGCTATTCGCACCGTTCTGCAGCACATCGGCATACTGGGTCAACGCATCGGCAGGCGTGGCCACCAGATTCTCATCCTTATCGGTACCCATTCTCGAACCGATGGTCGGCACCTCGAACTTCGGCAGCTGCGCTCCCTCAAACAGACGCGCCATGGCCATCAGCTTGTAATTCTGACGGGCTGATTCCTGATTCAGCACCAATAAACGCTTGGACTGCTGGTCTTCGGTAGTGGTGGTGATGGTGAATACCGAGCGCGGCCAGCCGTCATCCGTGGGAATCACCACCTGGGCGATGTCCTTAGGAATGGTCGCATACTTGGACATCGAGCCGCTTTTCTGGGCAATGGTGGCCTGGCTGGTGCGAATCTCCAGTTGAGGCCCGCCCATCACGGACTGATAGCTGTCCGCGGATCGAGCCGCATCGGCCTGATCGATCGTTTCCAAAATCTTGGTACGGATCTTCTTCTCCTGCGCCTCGGTCAAATCCGGCTGAGCCTTGGTGGATGAGTCAGCGGCCGGGGTGGGCAGCTGACCTTCGCAAGCGGCCAACGGCATAATCAGCGCGGCAACGGAGAGAGCGGCGACGCACAGCTTGTTCCAACGCATGCTCATCAGTTCTCCTCCTGGTTGTCCACATCATCGGCCGCGGAGCTATCCGAGGCCTCACTGTCATTGACTTCCTGAGCCAAACGGGAGAAGTATGCCTGCAACTCATCAGGAGAAATCACTGATGTCGACTCGGTATCCGGCATCGTCTCGGTCTCCCCCGCTTCGCCGGACTGCTGATCGGCGACCAAATTGCGGGACGCGGGATCGATAATCGTGGGAGATTCGGCCGACTCGGCGGGCACGGTCTTCTTGGAACCGCGACGGTGTGCGGCATGGCGGCGACGCTTACGGCCGGTCGGCGGCACTTCAGCCGGAATCGAGCCGTTACCAATAATTCCCTGTTCAACCTGTTCCGCGAACGACGGCCCCGTTGACGCAGTGGCCTTGCCCTCCACAATGCGCTTACGGCGCTTATGCGGAGGCATGGCGAACACGGACGCACACAACACCGCGATTACCGCCAGCAGACCGCCGGACAGGTAGAACGGCATGGCGAAATCGGGAACTTCAGAGCGCACCCAGTGCATGCTGATAGTGGCGGACGCCTTATGTGAGCCGAGATCCATGATGGCCACGGTCGAAGCGGCGGGATCTTTGCTATCAAAGGTCACCGAACCATTGCCGCACTTCACGGAAGTCCACATATCGGAGTCTTTGAATGCCACCTCGTTGGCGTCATCCGACGAGCCCGATTGGTTCTTGGTGGGCTCACCCTTCTGAACGCCGAGCTCGGTCCAAGAAGTCAAACCGCTGATGCGCTGATAGGACTTCTCGCTTGCTACCCAACCGGCTGCATCCTTGGTGGAGGCCAAGGCTACGCATGTCTCATCCTTGGACGAGGAGGACTTCACGGTCATCGTCGTGTTCTTATCCAACAAGGTGAGCACGCCGGGATCGGTAACCACATAGCGAGAACCGGTCACGTTGGCAGATGCGGTGATCTCGCTGGAAGGCTTCCATATCGTGGCGTTCAGCACTCCGAGCACAATCGCCGCCACAGCTAGCAAACCGAAAATAGGCGTTACCACGCCGCGCATGATCATGGCATGACGAGTCGGGCGCTCGGACTTTTGCGTCTCGGCGTCTTCCGCACTCTCGGTGCTCTCAGCATCGACACCTTCGGCACTCTCAGTATCAGTACCATCGGCGGCATCGGCAACGTCATTGGCATCGATGACATCTGTCGAGTCGGTCACGTCACTGACTACGTCAGACTCCGTGGCCTCCTGATCTGGGCCCATTGCTTGTTCTTCAACACTCATAACAGCACTATTCTACAATCTTCACCTGTCTATTACCTAGAAAGGCTGAAAATCAGGGTTTACCGGTAGTGTGGTGTGCCATGCGTACTTTGTCTACCCTGACCAAAACCATAGCCGTTGCCTGCTCGCTGATCATGTGCATCTCGCTGGCCGGCTGCTCGAACTCGTCCGATTCCAAGAGCGACTCCTCGAAGTCGTCCTCTTCCAAGACGGCGAATCAGATTGCCGGCGTAACCGCCAAGGGCAAGCTGGGCGAGAAGCCGACCATCTCCTTCAAAGCCCCGATGACCGTGTCCGACGGCTCCTACGTGGTGCTGCAGAAGGGTGACGGCGACACAATCGAAGAAGGTGACCGCGTCTGCGCCCAGGGTATCGCCCTGAATGTCAAGGACGGCACCGAGCTGATGGATACGTGGACCAAAAATACGCCGGATTGCTCGCTCCTGGTCGATTCCTCCACCCTGTCTTCGACCTATTACGACCAGATCAAGGGCGCCAAGCTCAACACCACTATCGGTTTCGGTGTGAACGCCGAGGATTCTTCCGGCTACTCCTACATTCTGGCGATGACGTTCGTTTCCAAGTCCAAGGATCTGAAGAAGGCCACCGGCGAAGAGGTCAAGGACGTGCCGTCCAATCTGCCGAAGGTGACGCGTGCCAAGAACGGCAAGCCGTCGATCGACATGAACGGTCAAGGTGCGGTCGATTCGCTGGTTTCGCAGACACTGGTCAAGGGCACCGGCAAGGAAGTGACCGACAAAAACACTGTGGTGGTCAAGTACACCGGTTGGCTGACCGATGGCACCCAGTTCGACTCCTCTTGGGATAAGAACACCACACTTGAGGCTGACATGTATTCCGGCGGCCAGCACGGTGTGATCGAAGGCTGGCAGAAGGGTCTGATTGGTCAGACCGTCGGCTCCCAGGTGCTGCTGGTGATTCCGCCGGATCAGGCTTACGGCGACAAGAAACAGGGCTCGATTCCCGCGAACTCCACGCTGGTATTCGTAGTGGATATTCTCGCCGCGTATTAAACACTCAGCAAATAGCGTTGCCCCCGCCAGCGGGGGCAACTTTGCATTCAGAACAGCCTGAGGCTATCGTCCTCGGTGCCCTTCATATCGTCGTAATCGAGGATGAGGCAGGTGAAGCCGCGGTCCTTGGCCAGCACCTGGGCCTGCGGCGTAATGGTCTGTGCGGCGAAGATGCCGTGCACCGGGGCCAATAGCGGGTCACGATTCAGCAGCTCGCAATAGCGGGTCAACTGTTCGACGCCGTCGATGCCGCCATGACGCTTGATTTCCACAGCCACATGCTCGCCCTCGGCGTTGATGGCCATGATGTCCACTGGACCGATGGCTGTCGGATATTCACGGCGTACCAACTTGGTCCCCTTGCCGATACGTTCGATCTGCTCGGCCAAGTATCGCTGCAGATGGTCTTCCACACCGTCCTTGATGAGGCCAGGATCTTCGCCCAAGTCATACGTCTCATCGGAATAGATGTGCTGCAACGTCACTTCCAGAATGTCCGAACCCTTATCGGCGCTCACACGCAGCACTTTTTCCGGCACCGGCGTATCCGCATCATCATCGGCGCCATCGGGCGTGATGTCCTTCAACGTGCAAGGTGCGGTCATCCAGTTGAGCGGTTTATAGGAGCCCAGCTCAGAAAAAATCAACAGACTGGAATCAGCCTTAATCAGCAGCACGCGCTTGGCCAGCGGCAACGAGGCATTGAGACGGCCGGAGTACTCCGCAGAACAGTCGGCAACAATAATTCGCATAGGCCACCACTGTAGCGCAACACATAGCAAAAGGGGCTCTCTGGAAACCAGAGAGCCCCTTTACAGGGTCACAGCGAAGTGAATGTCACTCAGCAGTGCCGGAGTACTGGACGTCGTGGCCGCGCTCGACCGCCACAGTGAGTTTGTTCGAGTCGAAGGAGATGAATCCGTCGGTCACCTCGAACATGTGGCGATCGCCATCGGGCTCAACCACGGTGAGCGTACCCTGCTTGATCACCGTGAGCACAGGCTCATGGTCGGGCAGGATGCCCATGCCGCCTTCGGAGGCGGGAATGGTCACGCTCGCCGCGTCGCCATGCCACACGGGGTGGTCGGCAGCGACGATGTTGACCTTCATCGTGGTTTTTTCCGCGGCCATCACGCACCCAGTTCCTTCTGCATGTTGTGCCACTTCTCTTCGAGGTCGTCGATGCCACCGATGCCGGAGAATGCCTGCTCCGGAACGTCGTCGTACACGCCGTCGCAAATGCGGGTGAAGGCTTCAATGGTCTCGTCGGCCGGCACGTAGGAGCCGGGACGACCGGTGAACTTCTCAGCCACGTAGAAGTTCTGGCCGAGGAACTGCTCGATCTTACGAGCACGGTTCACGGTGGTCTTGTCCTCTTCGCCGAGCTCGTCGATACCGATCAAGGCGATGATGTCCTGCAGCTCCTTGTTACGCTGCAGAATCGCCTTGACGCGGTTGGCACAGTCGTAGTGAGCCTGGCCCACATAACGCGGATCGAGGATTCGCGAAGTGGAGCTCAGCGGGTCCACAGCCGGGTAGATACCCTTGGAGGCAATGTCACGAGAAAGCTCGGTGGTTGCATCCAAATGGGCGAAGGTCGTGGCCGGAGCCGGGTCGGTGTAATCATCGGCAGGCACGTAGATGGCCTGCAGCGAGGTGATCGAGTGACCACGGGTCGAGGTGATGCGCTCCTGCAGGGAGCCCATCTCATCGGCCAGGTTCGGCTGGTAACCCACGGCGGAAGGCATACGACCCAGCAGGGTGGACACCTCAGAACCGGCCTGGGTGAAACGGAAGATGTTGTCGATGAACAGCAGCACGTCCTGGTTCTGCACGTCACGGAAGTACTCAGCCATGGTCAGTGCGGTCAGCGGCACGCGCAGACGGGTACCCGGCTGCTCATCCATCTGGCCGAAGACCAGTGCGGTCTTCTCGAGCACGCCGGCCTCGCCCATCTCGCCGATCAAATCGTTACCCTCACGGGTACGCTCACCAACGCCGGCAAACACGGACACACCGCCGTGGTTCTGGGCCACGCGCTGAATCATTTCCTGAATCAGCACGGTCTTGCCCACACCTGCACCGCCGAACAGACCGATCTTGCCGCCCTGCACGTACGGGGTCAGCAGGTCGATGACCTTGATGCCCGTCTCGAACATCTGGGTCTTGGACTCCAGCTGATCGAAGGCCGGCGGGTTGCGGTGGATAGGCCAGCGCTCGGTGACGGTGATGGTCTCATCCGGCTTCTTGTTGAGGATGTTGCCGGACACGTCGAAGACGTGGCCCTTGGTCACATCGCCGACCGGCACGGAAATCGGGGCTCCGGTGTCGGAGACCAAAGTGCCACGGACCAGGCCGTCGGTAGGCTTCAGAGCAACGCAACGAACCGTGGAATCACCGAGGTGCTGTTCGACCTCAAGGGTGATTTCAGTGACCTTTGCCTCGCCCTCTTCCTTGGCGCCGGTGTTGACGATCTTTACTTTCAGGGCGTTGTAGATGTCGGGCAGATGACCCACCGGGAATTCAACGTCGATAACCGAGCCCTGGACGCGGGTGACGCGACCGTCGGTAGGCTCGGCCGCTGTGGTCTGGTTGTCAGCCATATGCGTTCCTACTCTTCCTCTTTGTTCAGCGCGTCGGCGCTGCCGATGATTTCGGTAAGTTCCTGGGTAATCGAGGCCTGACGCGAGGCGTTGAGCTTGCGGGTAAGGTCATCGATCAGGTTATGAGCGTTGTCGGTAGCCGTGTGCATGGCGTTCTGCCTGCTTGCAGTCTCCGATGCGGCAGCTGTCAGCAGGCATTCGTGGATACGGGACTGGATGTACTTCGGCAGAATGGCATCCAACACTTCCTCGATGCTCGGCTCGAAGGTGTACAGCGGAGCCACGTCCGCCACAGCCGGAGCCTCTTCATCAGGAGCGGGGACCTTGGCCTCGTTCTCCACGATCTCGACGGGCAGCATGCGCAGCACGCGCACCTTCTGCACCACCATGTTGATGAACTCGGTGTAGACGATGTAGAGTTCGGAAACTCCACCCTGCTCCGCCGGCTTCATGTAGGCATCCATCAACGTGCTGGAGATGGTTTCAGCAATTTCCACGCCGGGCTGGTCGGTGTCGCCTTCCCATGTGGCCGCGATGTCACGGTTGCGGTACTTGTAGTACGTCGAACCGCGACGTCCGTACACGAACAGCTCCGGCTGCTTGCCGGCCGCATCAAGGCGGGCGAGCAGCGATTCCGTTTCACGGATAATCGAAGAGGTGTACGGGCCGGCCATGCCACGATCCGAGGTGAGGGCGAGAACAGCCACGCGAGGGTTGTTCTCGTCCTTCACCGCAATCGGATGCGTGATATGGGTGTGTGCCACCAACGCTTGCACGGCATCGAAAATCGCATCAGTGTACGGCTTCGCGTTCAGGGCCACATCACGGGCCTTGGCGATGTGCGAAGACGCAATCATCTCCTGAGCGTTGAAAATCTTGGCCAACGACTCAGTGGAGTGGATGCGTGATTTCAATGCGAGTTGCGAGCCCATGGCTTACTTCTCTCCCGCCACGATCTTTTCCTGATCGACCGGCGCTGCCTTGGCAACGTCCGGCTTCTTCTCGACCAGCGGCTTGCCGTTGGAGGAAACGAAGGTCGAACGGAATTCGTCCACGGCCTTATCGAGGGCAGCCTCGGTATCGGCGGTGAAGTCCTCGGTCTCGCGGATGGTCTTCAGGATGTCGGTGTTGTGGTCGATGTAGTCCAGCAGTCCCTGCTCGAACGGAAGCACGTCGGACAGCTCGAGGTCATCGAGCTTGCCGTGGGTGCCGGTCCACACAGACACGACTTCCTGCTCCATGGAATACGGGTGGAACTGCGGCTGCTTCAACAGCTCGGTCAGGTGAGCACCACGGGTCAGCTGGGCCTTGGATGCCGCATCCAGATCGGAGGCGAACATGGCGAAGGATTCCAGCGAGCGGTACTGCGCCAAGGAGATCTTCAAGGTACCGGAGACCTTCTTCAGAGCCTTGGTCTGTGCGGCGCCACCGACTCGAGAGACCGAGATACCGACGTCCACGGCGGGGCGCTGGTTGGCGTTGAACAGATCGGACTGCAGGAAGATCTGGCCATCGGTAATGGAGATCACGTTGGTCGGGATGTAGGCGGACACATCGTTCGCCTTGGTCTCGACGATCGGCAGACCCGTCATCGAACCGCCGCCCAGGTCATCGGAGACCTTGGCGCAACGTTCGAGCAGACGAGAGTGCAGGTAGAACACATCGCCCGGGTAAGCCTCACGCCCCGGCGGACGACGCAGCAGCAGGGAAATCGAACGATAGGCCTCTGCCTGCTTGGACAGATCGTCGAAGACGATGAGCACGTGCTTGCCGTTGTACATCCAGTGCTGGCCGATGGCCGAGCCGGTGTACGGGGCAATGTACTTGAAGCCAGCGGAATCAGCTGCCGGGGAGGCCACGATGGTGGTGTACTCCATGGCGCCGGCGTCTTCCAGGCTCTGCTTCACCGAAGCGATGGTGGAGCCCTTCTGACCGATGGCCACGTAGATGCAGCGGACCTGCTTCTTCGGGTCGCCGGATTCCCAGTTGGCCTTCTGGTTGATGATGGTATCGATCGCGATGGCGGTCTTACCGGTCTGGCGGTCGCCGATGATGAGCTGGCGCTGGCCGCGACCGACCGGGGTCATTGCATCGATGGCCTTCAGACCAGTGGACAGCGGCTCGTCGACCGGGTGGCGGTGCATCACGTCGGGTGCCTGCGCCTCGAGGATACGGCGGCCTTCGATGCCCTGGATCTCGCCCAGGCCATCAATCGGGTTGCCCAGCGGATCCACGACGCGACCGAGGTAGCCGTCGCCGACAGGCACGGAGAGCACTTCGCCGGTACGGCGCACTTCCTGGCCTTCCTCGATTCCAGCGAAATCGCCGAGGATAACCACGCCGATCTCACGGGCGTCAAGGTTGAACGCCAGGCCGAGCGTGCCGTCTTCGAACGTCAGCAGCTCATTGGCCATGCAACCAGGCAATCCCGTCACGTGCGCAATGCCATCACCGGCCGTGGCGACATAGCCCACTTCCTGGGTGGGGGTGTCGCTCGGCTTGTACGACGCAACGAAGTCGTCGAGGGCCTTGCGAATCGAGGCGGGATCGATGGTCAGTTCTGCCATGATCACTCCTTCTATTGGTTATTGTTCAGTCAAGTCTTTTGCTTGTGTTGGGCGGATGGGCTCGGCTCTCAGACCGGGCTTGCTTCCGTCTGTACCCTGCGGTGCAGGTTCTGCAGCTGTGCGACCACGGTGTTGTCCGTGACTTCGTCGCCCACCTGAATGCGCATGCCGCCCAGTACGGTCGGATCGACCACCGAGTTGATGTGCACCTGACGTCCCACCTTGGCGGAGTAGACATCGATCAGTCGCTTGATCTGCTCTTCCTTCAGCGGGGCTGCGGTGGTCACGGTGATCATCGACTGGCCCATGTGGCGGGAGAACTTTTTGATCAGCCACTGGATGGTTTCCAGATAGCGGCGGCGACGCAGGTTGCAGGTGGCGTGCTCGGCAAGCCTCATCGTGACCTTGTTCAGATTCTTATCTCCGAACAGCTCACGGAACAGCTTGACACGAACCTCGCTGGGGGCTTGGTCGTCGTAAAGCTTCGAGCGCACAACCGGCAAATTCAGCAAAGAGGAATGCAGTCGGGACAGTTCGATGGATACCTGCAACGTGGAGTCAGTGGCGTCGGCGTAGTACATCATGGCGTCCACACCGAAGTCCTCTACTGCATTGGCGATATCCCTGGCACGGCTCCAACGGCGGGAGACCAGATCAGTCATGATCTCTGTGGTCATCGGGTGCACCTGATCGCCGACCATCTCCTTGAACACGGCCACCTTATCGGCAGTCGGGCGGGATGGGTCGGTCAGTGCACGCTCCAGCTGAATGTTGTTGTCCAGCGCGCTGGTAATCGTGAACAGTTCGTTGCCGATCCGCCACGCGTCCTCATGGGTGTCGCGCAGTTTCGGGGCCAGCGAATCACGCGACTCGCGGTCTGCAATACGAGATGCCTCTCCTCGCATGGTCACCTCCCTTTCTGGTTACGAATGGTCACAGTCACTTCTTGGCGTCCAGATCGTCGATCATCGAATCGATCATCGAGGACTGCACGTCGTTGTCTTCCAGCTTGGCACCGAGGATCTTGCCGGCAAGCGCGGTGGCAAGAGCACCGACCTCGCCCTTGAGCGAGACGATGGCCTGCTGCTGCTGGGATTCGATCGAGCGCTGCGCGGAAGCGGTGATTTGAGCCGCATCGGACTCGGCACGAGAACGGGCGTCGGAGATGATGTGGGACGCCTCGGCACGGGCGTCGTCGCGAATCTTGGCGGCGTCCACACGGGCGGTGCTCAGCTGGGCCTCATACTTGGCCTTGGCTTCGTCCGCATCCTTCTTGGCCTGCTCCGCCTTGGCGATGTTGCCTTCAATCTTGGCGGCGCGCTCGTCGAAGATCGCATTGAACTTCGGCATGAAGAACTTGTAGAAGAACACAGCGACGATGACGAGGATGATCAGCGACCATACGATGTCATAGACCTCGGGAATGAACAGGTCAATCCCGCTTGCTGCTTGTGCCATCAAGCCCTCCTTTCAGTGATGGACATAATCGGTTTTCGTCTATTGACCTGTATTGATCAGATGATCAGGGCGGCGACGAAGCCGATCAGTGCCAGCACCTCGACCAGAGCCAGGCCGATGAACATGATGGTCTGAATCTTGCCGGACATCTCAGGCTGGCGGGCGGTGGATTCCATGGCCTTGCCGAAGAGGATGCCCAGACCGATGCCAGGGCCAAGAGTACCGATACCGTAACCGATGACGGACAGGTTGCCGGCGACCTCTGCGAGGGTGATGATATCCATTGTGTTTCCTTTCTAACGTACTTGGCGACGTTATAAATCTTATTTCGTTCGGTCCTGCCTATCTAGGCGAGGCCGGGTTCCGAAAGAGGGGGTTGAACCTCACTCCTCCGGGAAGCTTAGGTTGATGTACACGGTGGAAAGAATGGCGAAGACGTAAGCCTGCAGGAAGGCAACAAACGCCTCGAAGCACGTCATGGCGAAGCCACCGGCGAACCACAGCGCACCCACCGGGATGCCCTGCAGCTTGTTGGCCGCGTCAACCATCCAGTACTGCGCGAAGGCCAAGCAAGTGGCGACCATAAGGTGGCCAGACACCATGTTGGCGAACAGACGGATAGTCAGGGAAGCCGGGCGAATGATCAACAACTCAAGCAGGTTGATCGGGGCCAGCAGGAAATAGACCGGCCACGGCACACCAGGCGTGAACAGCTCGTGGCGCAGATAGTGACCGAGACCCTGCGAGCGGGCTGCGGTGACCCAGTACTGAATCAGGGTCCACAGAGCGAACACCAACGGCATGACCACCGTGGCAGTGGCAGCCATGTTCATACCAGGGATGATGCCGCACAGGTTGAAGACAAAGATCGTGAAGAAGATGGTGGTAATCATCGGCACGTAGCGCTTGCCACGAGCCTCACCCATCACGTCATAAACGACCTTGTCACGCACGAAGTCAAGACCGTACTCGACCACACCCTGCCAACGACCGGGGATGAGCTTGGCATGTTTGGCGGTAATACCGAGCACCAGCAGCAATACGATGGTGGCCACGATGCGGATCAGGATAATACGGTTGATGGCAAACGGAGTGCCCTGGAACAGGATCTCCGGGGGTAGGAAGTCGTTGACTGAGGGCAGATGAGCGCCCTCGTTCGCCAACAGCAATCCTGCGCCGAACGAACCGACCATATTCACGCCTCCTGCTTCTTCAATGTCAGGTGTCAGTTTAAACCCACCGGGCGGGCGAATGTGACGGACTCGTTACTTTCGTCGTCTCGATGCGGAGTCTGCCGAGCGTGGACACGGAGTCAGCGCTGGGCATTCGACTCCGAATGACTGAAGAGTGATTATTTGCCTGTGTCTAGACAAAGTCAAGCCCACCTCGGCGCGTCTTTTCTCATCCCTACTGCCGTAAGGCTTTTCCCGGCACTTCGCGAGTGTTGTTTGCTATTAGTCGCATCTCGCCGATGTGTAGGATTATGTTCATTCAATCGTCCGTATCGTGAACAGATTACAGTCCACTGTGCGAACGATCAGCCCTCAATAACGCCGTAGCCGTCGTTGAGGAACGGCTTGAAATCATCCTCGCGCGGACCGCCGGGCTCATGGCGAATCGAACGATCAGTGCCGAGCTTCTTTTCGGCGCGCAGCCCCGGAACCTCGGTCAGGTCATACGGCGTGGTCTGGTACACCCAGTTCAACCAGTTGCGCCACAGCAGGTTCGCATGTGCCCGCCAGGCGAACAGCGGCTCCAGTTTCGGATCATCATGCGGGAAATAGTTCTGCGGGAACGGCACATTGGTCAGCCCCTTGGCCATATCGCGCTCATATTCTTCGGCAAGCGTGTATTTGCCGTATTCCCAGTGGCCGAGCGCAAACACCTCGGAGAAGTCGCGCGTGGCGATGAGCCCTGGCCCCGACTGCGGACCCCATGTCAGAATCTGCAGATTGCGGTTGGCACGCACCTCATCCTCATTCACGCCGGCCAGACGCGAGTGCGGCTGCAGTGCAATTTCGTCAAAACCGTTGGTCAGGAAGCAGTACTCATCCTGCAAATACTGGGGGAATACGCCGAAGATCTTTTCAGCGTAATCCACCTTATGGATGCCGTAACGCTCGTACAGCGCGCCCATGGCACCCCAGCACAGATACATGGTGGAGAACACGTGCGTGGACGCCCAGTCAAGAATCGTCTTGAACTCGTCCCAATAGTCCACGTCCTCGAACGGCATATGCTCCACGGGAGCACCGGTCACCACGAATCCGTCGTAGTAGTTGTCGCGGAAGGCGTCGAGATTCTCGTAGAACTTGACCAGATGGTCGGCGGAGACATGCGTGGCCTCATGCGTGGAGGTCTTCATGAAGTCGATCTCGACCTGCAACGGCGATTTGGAGATCAGACGCAGCAATTGCGTCTCGGTTTCGATCTTCTTGGGCATGAGGTTCAGAATCACCAGTCTGAGCGGGCGGACGCGCTGACGCTCCGCCTCGGGCTTCTCGAGCGCAAAGATGCGCTCCGAGTCGAGAATGTCTCTGGCCGGAAGGCCACTGGGGATCTTGATAGGCATGCCCTCTATTATGTCAATTTCTTGGATATCGCTCCCCGGCATTCCTATAACGGCCATTTATAGCGCGCTATTACTGTCTTTCTCGTTGGCCCCCTCTCCCGGAGAGGATTGCTGGAACCGATCGGCCGAGGAGAACATGCTCATAGCCATGATTCAGCACAACACGCCGAGTTGACTTCCTGAAAATTGCCCCTATTGTAGATAGAGCTGTCTAAAAGACAAGCCGACGCGGGGTGGAGCAGCTCGGTAGCTCGCTGGGCTCATAACCCAGAGGTCCATGGTTCAAATCCATGCCCCGCTACCACATTCAGAAGGTCGGAATCCTATTGGGTTCCGACCTTCTGCGTTATGCCGTCTCACCGCCTGCGGCGCTTGACTATGGCAAGCATCGTACAGCCAACGGAAAGGAACGCAACCGCCACTGCGCTTGGCATGACCATGCTGATTCCAGTATGAGGCAGCTGCTCCTCGGATTCCACCGACTCTTCCGGCTCTTCCGGTTCTTCCGGCTCCCCCGGCTCAAACACACGCGTCCGCTCCCATGCATCGTCGTATCTACTCGCTGCCGGCATCACACGGTCATCGCCCGCAAATTCCCAGACGAACACATACCAGCCATGCTGATCGGCAACGATGTGCACCGGCTCGCCATGCGCGTCCAACGATCCCGCACCGAACTTGAACGTTCCGTCGCGCGCCGGAATCTCCCAAGATCCCACCAAGCGGTGATGCTCATCCTCAGCCGGCACTTCGGCGCCAGTCGGTTTATATGCCTCGTCATTGACGGCATCATCCGCATCGCCGGACCACCACACACTCACGGTGGCATGCGGGCGGTCAGCGTCGAATCCATACTCCTCATTGCCGGCGAACGACCCATGGTCGCTCGGGAAGCCGGACACGGTTATGGTGTCGCTCAATTCAGAACCCACATGAGCGGAATGCTCGGTCACCGTTGACTCGACCGCGACCTTGCGACGATTCACATTGCTTTCCGCAGCTTCAAGGAACGTGCTGGACCAGTCCCGAACAAGATACTGCTTGGCTTCATCGCTTTGCGAAGCACGACGGAACACCCACACCCACGTGCCGAAACTGCCCGTACCGGTTCCACCGCCATCGGCCCGATCCGCCTCACCTGCCAGATATGGCGTACTGCCACCAGGCTCGGTCATGGCTTGCACGCGCACAGTTTGTCCCGGACCGGTGAACGAAGTCTGGCCGTATGCCGATGGACGATACCCGGCTTGCTTGATCCTCGCCAGAAAACCATCGGCGCTTTCCTGCGAGCGCGGTTCGATGACCAAGCCCAAATCATCGGCAGTCAGACCATCAAAGTAGTACCCTTCGGCTTGCAAGGCGAGGTCTGGCACCCAGTGACTGCTGGAGTCGGCCACGCCACTGGTCACATCATCGAATATTGGGGAACCGGCATTGACCACTTTGTCCGAGACCGTGGTACTCACCATAGGAGCAAAGTCCTTGCGCACCGTGAATGTCGTCGCCGAACCGCCCGTCGAGACGAACGAATCAAGGCCCAGGAGCTGCTGAATGCCGTCCATAGTGCGCAAGCGCCCGTACTCGTAGGTGGTTTTTGCCGTTACTTCGCCGTGACCATCTGCTTCCCATGCAAGGTGCTGCACGGTAGCGGTGGATACACCTGAGAACGTAGCTTTTCCGGTACTCACAAAATGCGCCGGCCCCTCAAGCGTTACCGCGAATGGAACACCTTCCACAAGCTCACCGTTGTATCCCTTCACGCTCACCGCCACGGATCCGCTGCGCAGCGCCACGGCATCGATGCGTTCCACAACAACGTCCGCGGCCACTTTGTTTTCCGATTCCTGCCATATCTGTTCCGCACGCGGAATGATATCCGGGTGCTGCTGCCGGACGCTCTCCCGCTGCTGCGCCCACTGAGTGCCGATGCCGAAATGATCCTGGATAATCACCGCCACGGCCGCATGATCCCGCGCGCTAGCTTTTCGATACTGCTCAAGAATCCAGGCCATGCGGCGTGCATTCTGATCGTCTTTCAGCAACCGCACCGGGCCAACCGTGTAGTCGGTGATGGGCCCCGCTTCCATGCAGTAGTAATGGTTATTCGAGGTATCCAGCCCTATTACTCCCAAAGGCAGTGAAATGCCGTGTGTAAACCGGATATGCAGATTCTGCTCGGAGGGTCTCAGCGACGCCGCATAGGCTTCGCCGGCCATACCCAGCACCATTGCCAGCGCCAATATCAATCCCGTCAGCATGGCCAGTATGGACATGCCCTTTCTCCGCCATGCCAATGCCATCGCGAGTCCTTTCTTCAATCTCTTGCTTGAACCGCACATCCTTGTGCGTGCGGATAGACCACGAGCATGGCAGGTTGGCGGCGTGCGGCACATGGTTTCAGGCCAATGTGGTTCGAGCTTGCGTTTTTTCGGCGAGTTGTGGATAACTGGGCTATCAAGTTATCCACTTCATGCCGTTTGCAGAACGTTTCGCCAGAAGTGTCCACAATGCGCGTCCCCGAGCTCAAGCCCTTTAGAATGGGCAGTATGGCAGCAGTACAACATCGCGCGACCACGCGCACAAGCAACAGCGACTCCACCAAGACCGCGAAGTCAAAGACGACCTCATCCTCGACTACCAAGCGCAAGCGGGCCCGCACCGCAACAGCGACTCCGCCGGCAGCCCTGCAGGGCCTCGCCAGCGAGGCGCCGGCTCCCACCATCGAGGCGAGCGAGCCGGGCCAGTTTGGCCGTATCAACGTCATGGACATCACCCCCGCCGAGGAACGCGGCATCTTCCCCGCCCGCGTGGAGCTCGGCGAACCGTTCGAGATGACCGCCCAGGTGTTCATCGAAGGCCGCACCAAGGTAGGCGCCACCGCCATAGTGCGCAATCCGCGCGGCAAGGAAACCCTGCGACGCCCCATGACATGCGTGAACCCCGGTCTCGATCGTTGGGTGGTGACCGTCAAGTGCGGCGACCACAGCGACCTGAAGCCGTGGGAGGATGGCTATGCGGCCGTCAAACGTCAGCTGGGCGAATGGACCGTGACCATCGAAGGATGGGAAGACACCTATATTTCCTGGCTGCATGATGCCCGCATCAAGGTTCGCGTTAAGGATGACGTGAACAATGCGCTCGATTCCGGCGCTGAACTGTTGGCTCGCTGGGCAGCAACCCCGGATGCCAATCTCACCGCACGCGACCGCAAGACTTTGGAGAAGGCCGCCGCAACCATGGCCGACGCTTCGCTCAGCGCCGAAGATCGCCTGGCTGCCGGAGACAATCCGCGCATCGCCACGCTGCACGACACCCACCCGCTGCGCGACGGCATCTCCCCCAGCCAGCCCCAGCGCTTCAAGGTAGAACGCCCGAAGTCCAGCTTCGCCGCCTGGTACCAGTTCTTCCCACGCTCCGAAGGCGCCACCATCAATCCCGCCACCGGCAAGATCGTGCAAGGCACGTTAAAGACTTCGATGGCCGGCCTGGAACGTGCCGCCGCCGAAGGCTTTGACATCGTCTACCTGCCGCCGATCTTCCCCATCGGCGTGACCAACCGTAAGGGCCGCAACAACTCACTGATCGCCGGCCCCGACGATCCGGGCTCCCCGTTCGGCATCGGCTCTGAACTGGGCGGTCACGACACGGTGGACCCGCTGCTTGGCACCATGGACGATTTCAAGGCACTGTGCCAGCGCGCGCACGAGTTGGGCCTCGAAATCGCACTTGACTTTGCCCTGCAGTGCTCCCCCGATCACCCGTGGGTCAAGGCGCATCCGGCATGGTTCAAGCACAAGCCGGACGACACCATCGCCTTCGCCGAGAACCCGCCGAAGAAGTATCAGGACATTTATCCGATCGACTTCAACGCCGACATGGCCGGCATTGAGAAGGAAGTCGAGCGCATTATGAACCTGTGGATCGAGGCGGGCGTTACCATCTTCCGCATCGACAACCCCCACACCAAGCCGGTTCGTTTCTGGCAGGACGTGATTGCCGCAGTGACCAAAAAGCACCCGGAAATCCTGTTTCTGGCCGAGGCGTTCACCCGCCCGGGCATGATGCGCGCATTGAGCTACGTGGGATTCACCCAGTCCCACTGCTACTTCCCGTGGCGCAACACCAAGGAAGAGCTGGAGGAGTATCTGCCCACCACCAATGGCGATGACGGCTACTACCAGCACAACACCTTCTGGCCCACCACGCCGGACATCCTCACCGCATACGTGCGTGACAACGGCATCGCCGGCCACTGCGTGCGTGCGGTGCTGGCAGCCTTGGGCAGCCCAAGCTGGGGCATCTACAACGGCTACGAGCTTATCGAGAACAAGCAGCGCCCCGGCTTTGAGGAGCAGATCGACAACGAGAAGTACGAGGTCAAAGTCCGCGATTGGTCCAAGGCCAAGCAGTTCGGCGTGGCCGAGATGCTCACCTCGTTGAACAAGATTCGCCGTGCCCACCCGGCAGCACGCAGCTACCATAACCTCACCGTGCTGCAGTCCTCCGATCCGGGCGTGCTGGCATTCGCCCGCCATACACCGGCAGAGCTGACCGGCACCGGCCACGCGGACACGCTGATCGTGGTGGTCAACCTTGATGGACACAACGCCCATCAGGCAATGATTCATCTGGATCTTGATGAGCTGGGCTTACCCACCGATCGTCCGCTGAACGTACGTGACGAACTCACCGGTCGTGAATTCCAGTGGGGCTGGGACAACTACGTCTCGCTCGCCCCATGGGCGGACGTGGCCCATATCCTGTCCGTGCAGTGAAACGAAAGGCGGGCACAGCTATAGCCGGGGTGCCCGCCCAGTAGTAGTGTGTGTAACGAATAGTTTCCAAACAAGGAGATAACCAATGGCAGAAACCTTCAACGTCGTTGTGGAAATTCCGCGCGGCTCCAAGAACAAGTACGAAGTCGACCACGAGACCGGCCGCGTGTTCCTGGATCGCACCCTGTTCACCGCAATGGGCTACCCGGATGACTACGGCTACATCGATGGCACCCTGGGCGAGGACGGCGATCCGCTGGACGCTCTCGTGATGATTCCGAACTCCGTGTTCCCCGGCTGCGTGGTTGAGTGCCGCGCCGTGGGTCTGTACCACATGGTTGACGAGGCCGGTGGCGACGACAAGGTGCTGTGCGTGCCTGCCGACGTGCGTTTCGACAACATCAAGGACATCGAAGACGTCAACGAGTACCACAAGGCTGAAATCAAGCACTTCTTCGAGCAGTACAAGGCTCTGGAACCGGGCAAGGAAGTTCTGCCGGGCGACTACTGGACCGGCGTTGAAGCCGCCGAGAAGGAAATCGTTGCGGCTCGTCAGCGTCTCGCCGATTCCGAGAAGTGATTCGGCTCTGAATCGCTGAATAACTTACAAAAGGCTCCTTCGGGGGCCTTTTGTTGTTTGCGCTCTGCTTGATAGCCACCTGCACCACCAGGCCGACAGCCCTTCAGGAAGGGCTTTTCTTCGTTTCTGTGCTATACTTATAGACTGTTTTTTCAACTAGGCGTAGGCGGCGTGTGGGAACGCTGGTCGAGGCCCATCGCACGGCAGGAGCCGGCGATGAACCTTCTGTCACACCATGATTTCGATAATCATTCAAACCTTGCTTATTTCCGTCTCTGTCGCCATGGATGCATTCGCCGTTTCCATCGGCAAAGGCCTGACCGTCTCCCGTATTCGCCTGCAGGATGCCACTAAAACAGCGCTGTGGTTCGGTGGATTCCAGGCGCTTTTCCCGCTTTTGGGCTATTTCACGGCCTCCACATTCAGCACGTATGTCACCGCTTTCGACCACTGGATCATCTTCGGCCTGCTGGCATTCATCGGCGGCAATATGGTTCGCGAGGCCTTCAATGAAGACGAAGAGAACGCCAAGGAGACCGCGCAATTCGACTGGAAGCATATGCTGCCTTTGGCCGTGGCGTGCAGCATCGACGCTTTCGCCGTGGGCGTCAGCCTTGCTTTCATGAAAATCAACATCATCTTTGCCATTACTTCCATGGGCGTGGTCACCGGATTGTTCTCCGCAGCCGGCCTGTACATCGGGCGTATTTTCGGCTCCCGTTGGCAGAAGCCCGCGCAGATTGCCGGTGGCGTGGTGCTGATTCTCATCGGCGTCAAAGTACTGCTGGAGCACCTGGGCATTATCGCGTTCTAATCTGTCCCTCTGCACGACGTAGGATTAGGATTACAGACATTTCCATCGAGAGGCTTGACATGACCGAGACCACCCAGGACAGCTGGAAGCACAAGGTACCAAGCATGCTGCTGGCGCAAGTCACAGCATACGTGTTGCTGATTGCGGCCACGGTTATTCCGACCCCCGGCACCACGCCCATCATTCCCATGATTGTCGTTGCGCTGGTGCTGGCGGTGTTCATCGCCTCATGGCCGTTCCGCGGCACGATGCTAGATCGTGTCACGACCGTGGTATTCGGCGTCATATCGCTGGTTTTTGTCGTTGTGCCTTTCCCCTCCGGAGGAATCGCACCTCAGCACATCGCCGTTGATGGCAAGATACCGGGCTGGTACTCGTGGGCTCTTGTTGTCGGCCTGCTGCTCGTAGTGCTGGTGGTGTTCTCCTTTGGCCGCCAAATGGCAAGGGAGAATCGCTCTCATCTGATTCGTTCCCTGTCTCATGCCGTCACTTCAGGAGTGGCTTCCATTGCCGTGGCCGGCTGGTGCTTCCTGCCTGATCTTGGCACCATGATCTCTCGCAATACCACGGTGGGCGCCATTGCCGTCATCGTGCTCGTCGTCTTGGCCGCGGCACTGGTAGTGGCCTCCATACTGTGGGTGCGCGACTCCGATCCCGATCCGAATGCCAGCCATCCGTGGATCGGCATTGGTCTGCTACCGGTGATGCTGATGGGCGTGACCATCGCCGCCACCACCTTGGTTATCATGCCGCTTGTCAGCTGACCCTGGCATTCCCCCGTTCATATTGTGCGATTGTTACATATCAGTGTCCAATACAGGCGCGTAGAATAAGGGAAACCGCGCGAAAGAAAGAGGCGTTGCCCTTGATTCGCGCCGAGTCGAACAAGAGTGTGCAGTATCACCAAGGGGGATTAGCGTGACGGACTTAACGTTGATGACCTTCGCCAGCGATCCCGCAACCGTACTGCCATCACTTGCATTGCTCTCCCATCGTGTTCGCGTGCTGCCCATGGATGCGGCCAGTCTGGTGAAAATGCCGGAGAACACCATCCTGTTTCTTGATGCTCGAGATGACTTGGCCACGGCTAAAACACTGTGCCGGTTGATTCACGCTTCAGGTCTTTCCACACCGATTGTGTTGGTGCTTACCGAAGGTGGCTTCACCGTAGTCAACTCCCAATGGGGTATTGCCGATGTTGTGGTGACCACCGCCTCCCCGGCTGAAGTCGAGGGCCGTCTTCGTCTGGTTTCCGAGAGAGGCAACGCCCCCGCTATTGCTTCCACCGGTTCCGTGTCCGAATCGTCCACCACTGTGGAAGACGGGCAGATCCGCTCCGGCGATCTCATTGTGGATACCAACGGATATACCGCTTCCCTGCATGGCCGTCCTATCGACCTGGCATACAAGGAATTCGAACTGCTCAAGTATCTGGTGCAGCACCCCGGCCGCGTGTTCACCCGCGCCCAGCTGCTCCAGGAAGTGTGGGGCTACGACTATTACGGCGGCACCCGCACCGTTGACGTGCATATCCGTCGTTTGCGCGCCAAGCTCGGCGGCGAATACGAGCATCTCATCGGCACAGTCCGCAATGTAGGATATCGCTTCGATCCGCCGGAAAACGACAAGGGCGATGCCGCCGCACAACAAGCGGCCAAGGCATCCTCCATTGACGACGCTGCCGATACGGAAGAGACCGCCGCGTAACACGGCTCACAGGTTTCACCTCTCATGCGAGAAACCAAAACCGCGCGCATAGAGCGCATGCACAAGGAATACGACATCCTATGCCGTATGATTCCGCAACCGCAGTGCGCCCTGCATTTCACCTCCCCGCTTCAACTACTTATCGCCACTGTGCTCAGCGCCCAGACCACCGACAAGCGTGTCAATACGGTCACCCCCGAACTGTTCGCCACGTATCCCACGGCTCATGATTTGGCAGAGGCCAGCCCGGCTCAGATCGAGGATATTATCCATCCGCTCGGCTTCTACCGATCGAAAACCCAGCATCTCATCGGCTTGGCCACGGCATTGGACGAACGCTTTGACGGCCAGGTCCCACAATCGATGGATGAGCTGACCAGCCTGCCAGGCGTTGGCCGCAAAACCGCCAATGTGGTGCTGGGCAACGCTTTCGGCATTCCCGGCTTTCCCGTGGACACTCACGTGATGCGCGTGACCGGTCGTCTGCGCTGGCGATCGGATTGGCGCTCCACTCATCTGGATCCCGTGAAAATCGAGCGGGAGATTACCGCATGCTTCCCACCTGAAGAGTGGACGGATCTCAGCCATCGGCTTATCCTGTTCGGCCGATCCACCTGTCATGCCCGCACGCCGGACTGCGCCAACTGCCCGCTGGCCGCCACCTGCCCCAGCGCTGGGATCAGTACAAAGTGACGTTCGGTAGCGCACCCTCGTTAGACTGATGGGCATGCATAAGAGTCGCAACGAGCGGTTCAGATGGGTGGTCTTCCTAGTAGTCGCCGCAGTGCTTAGCGCACTGGTGTGGGTTGGCTGGTCGGTAATCACGCGCAGTCATTCCATTCCGGGTCTACTGGATTCCGGCCCGGATACCAAGGTGTCCGTCGGTATTACCGATATGCCGCAATCGCTGGACATCCGTGCCACGGCATCGGCCTCGGCGGAACGTCTGCTGCTAGACAACGTGTACGAAACACTGCTGACCGTCGATCAGAACAACCAGCTCAAGCCGGGCGTGGCCACGGATTGGAAAACATCCGATGACGGGCTGACCTATACCCTGCCCATCGCCTCCGGACTCACCTTCTCCAATGGGCACACGTTGGATGCCGGGGATGTGGTGTGGTCCCTGCAACAGGCGATAACCCAGAAATATGCCGGCGTGGATGATCTGGGCGATCTGAAGTCGGCCACCAATCCGAATGACTCCACCGTGGTCATCACTCTTGCGCAGACCAACCCCACGTTGCTACGTGCCTTGTCCGGCAGACTGGGCATTGTGTACGATTCCGAAGCGGGCGATGCCGACTATGCCAAGCAGGCAGTAGGTTCCGGCCCGTTCACCGTTGGCAAGTTCACGCCCGGGCAGTCGTTGACGCTCGATTACAACGGGGGCTACCACGGCACCAAGGCGCACGTCGGTACCGTGACATTCACCCAATATTCCGATGAGACGTCGCTGGCCGATGCCGTATCCAAGGGCACTATCGATATGGCCGCACCCGCCACCGCCACCGTGGCATCGCAGATGAACGGCAAGGACGGTCTGACCGTCACCGAAGGCGCCACCACAGATAAGGTGCTGCTGGCGTTCAACAACAATTCCGATTCGATTATGTCCGATCAGAACGTGCGCACCACGTTCCGATACCTCATCGATTCGGCCGGCATCGCCGCCTCGCAGCCGGATTCCAGCGGTGCGCTGGGAGGTCCGATCAGCCCGTTGGAACCTGGATATGAGGATTTGACCGACCTGTTCCCGCACGATATGTCCAAGACGCAAACGATGACCTCCTATTTCGGCACCTATCTGACCACGGTGGATTTGGTGGTCACCGCGCAGTGGCAGCCGATGGCCGAAACCATCAAGCAGCAGATTGAACAGCTGCCGCGCCCCTCGGTGAATCTGGAAGTCGTATCTGACGAAGAATATGTCAAGCGTATTCAGGACGGCACTTGGGAACTGACCCTGATGAGCATGAATGGTACCGATGACGCCGGTACGTTTGCCGACCCGGATTCCATCTTCCACTACAACCATGCCGAGGTGCAGCAGGCCTATGCCGATGCTCGCGCCGCCACCAATGACGCCGACTATGCCGAACGAATGAAGACCTACGCGCGCAAGCTCAGCGAAGATGCGGCAAGCAACTGGCTGTATACGCGCAAATGCTTTACCGTGGCCTCCACCAAGCTTTCCGGATATCCGACAGCGCTCATCGACCAGCGCATGCCGTTGGCCGACCTCACGGTGAAGTAAGCACTCCCACCTGAAAGCTCCCCTCAGTCACCTACGCGGACTGAGGGGAGCAGACGAACGAAGCAGGATAGAGCAAACCCAACAACGCCTTGTCATACAACATGCATAAACTTTGGCCTTATGACTGAAGGCAATTCCATCATCAACGCGCAACTCACCCCGCTGCCCGACAAGGTCGGCGTGGACGGGCTTGAGGACAAGTGGCGCGCCGTCTGGGACGAAGACGGCACCTACAAATTCCGCAACACCCGCGACCGTAAGGCCGTCTACTCCATCGACACCCCGCCGCCCACCGTTTCCGGTTCGCTGCACGTGGGTCACGTGTTCTCTTACACGCACACCGATGTGATTGCGCGTTACAAGCGCATGCGCGGCTACGACGTGTTCTACCCGATGGGCTGGGACGACAACGGCCTGCCCACCGAGCGCCGCGTGCAGAACTACTACGGCGTGCGCGTGGACGTGTCCCTCCCCTACGACCCGGACTTCAAGCCGCCGTTCGAGGGCACCGATGGCAAGAAGATCGACGCCAAGGATCAGGTGCCGATTTCCCGCAAGAACTTCATCGAGCTGTGCGAGCGTCTGACTGCTCAGGATGAGAAGCTGTTCGAGGCCCTGTGGCGCAAGCTGGGCCTGTCCATCGACTGGTCGCAGACCTACCACACCATCGGCCAGCACCCGCGGCGCGTGGCTCAGAAGGCCTTCCTGCGCAACCTTGCCCGCGGCGAGGCCTACCAGCAGGACGCCCCCGGCCTGTGGGACGTGACCTTCCAGACCGCAGTGGCTCAGGCCGAGCTTGAGTCCCGCGAATACCCGGGCTTCTACCACAAGGTGGCTTTCCGCTTTGAGGACGGCACCCCAATCTACATCGAGACCACCCGCCCCGAGCTGCTGGCCGCTTGCACCTCGCTGATCGCCAACCCGAATGACGAACGTTACAAGCAGTACTTCGGCCAGGAAGTCTACTCCCCGCTGTTCAAGGTCAAGGTGCCGATTCTGGCTCACCCGGCCGCCGAAATGGACAAGGGTGCCGGCATCGCCATGTGCTGTACGTTCGGTGATGTGACCGACGTCGAGTGGTGGCGCGACCTGAAGCTGCCCACCCGCCCGATCATCCAGCGCAACGGCCGTATCGTGATGGATACCCCGGATTGGATCACCGACCCGGCCGGCCGTGAGGTCTTTGCCGAGACCGCTGGCAAGACCACGTTCTCCGCCCGTAAGGTCATCGTAGACAAACTGCGTGAGTCCGGCGACCTGGACGGTGAGCCGACGCCGACCAAGCGTATGACGAACTTCTACGAGAAGGGCGACAAGCCGCTCGAGATCGTCACCTCCCGCCAGTGGTACCTGAAGAACGGCGGCACCGACGAGAAGCTGAACGCCGAACTCATCGAGCGCGGCAAGGAACTGAACTTCCACCCCGACTTCATGCGCGTGCGCTACGAGAACTGGGTGCACGGCCTGAACGGCGACTGGCTGATTTCCCGCCAGCGCTTCTTCGGCGTACCGTTCCCGCTGTGGTACCCGGTGAACGCTTCCGGCGAGCCGGATTACGATCGCCCGATCACCCCGAGCGAGGATCGTCTGCCGATCGACCCGACCATCGATGTGCCGGAAGGCTACGACGAGTCTCAGCGTGATGTGCCCGGCGGCTTCACCGCCGAAAAGGACATCATGGATACCTGGGCCACCTCTTCGGTGACCCCGCAGATCGTGACCCACTGGGCTGAGCCGGATGAGGCTTCTCAGGCCCTGTTCAAGTCCACCTTCCCGATGGATCTGCGCCCGCAGGGTCAGGACATCATCCGTACCTGGCTGTTCAGCACCGTGGACCGCGCGCACTTGGAAAACAAGTGCCTGCCGTGGGCTCACGCCACGCTGTCCGGCTGGATTCTGGATCCCGACCATAAGAAGATGTCGAAGTCCAAGGGCAACGTCGTGGTGCCGAACGAGCCGATCGAGAAGTTCGGCGCGGACGCCGTGCGCTACTGGGCTGCCGCCGCGCGCCTAGGCCTCGATGCCACGTATGACATCGGCCAGATGAAGATCGGCCGTCGACTGGCCATCAAGCTGCTGAACGCCACCAAGTTTGCACTGGCGATTGGCCGCGAGGACGAGAACCACCACGTGGGCGAAGCCGCTGAGGCTTCGTGGAACCCGGCCGATGTGACCGAGCCGCTGGATCGCGCCGCCATGGCCAAGCTGGCCTTGGTGGTACGTCAGGCCACCGAAGCACTGGAGGCTTACGAGCACTCCAAGGCGCTTGAGGTCATCGAGTCCTACTTCTGGCAGTTCTGCGACGACTACATCGAGCTGGTCAAGAACCGTGCCTATGGCACTCCGGACGAGCAGGGCAATGTGCCGTCCGAGAAGGCCGTGAAGTCCGCCCGCACCGCGCTGGGCTTGGGCTTGGATGCCTTTGCTCGTCTGCTGGCTCCGTACCTGCCGTACGCCTCTGAAGAGGTGTGGAGCTGGATGCACGCCGGTTCCGGTTCCGTGCACCGCGCCGCTTGGCCGGTTGTGAATCCGTACGTCGAGGCCGCCACCGGTGCCTCCCCCGAGCTGCTGACCTGGGCCGGCAAGGCTGTGGAGCAGCTGCGCAAGATCAAGTCCGAGGCCAAGGTCTCCATGAAGACCCCGATTCTGTCTGTGGCGCTCTCCGCCGCTGCCGAGGGCGTGGACGCGATTCACGCCGCTTTGGGCGACATCGCACAGGCCGGCCGTGTGGTCGGCAAGTTCGACCTGGTGGCCAAGCACACGGCGGAATCCGCTGCCGAGGATGCACCGGAAACCGAAGTGGCCGTCGAGACCAGCGAGCTCGGCGAACCCCCGGTCAAGAGGCCGAAGAAGTAAGTCGCCGCTCTGGCTCCCCTCTTTGAGCCAGATTAAACCGTCGGAACCACGATGAGATATCGGGTTCCGGCGGTTTTTTGTTGCACGGCAGAAGTATTGATCTGGGCGACCGCCTGGTTCAGGAGCTCACCGGCATCGCTTATCTCTACAGTCTCGTTGATCAGTGTGCTCATATCATGCTTGAGCAACGTACCGCCACTGCCAAAGCCAAACAACGTTGGGGCAACATCCATGGAATCACCGGCCTGAGAAGCGGCGTTTTTGGGCTTGCCGCTGCTTTGCTCGGTTGACCCGTCTGCAGAGTTCAGCTTGCCTCCGGCAAAGGTGTCGGCGGTCTGCGAAGAGCCGATTGACGAGTTGACACCATTGGCATAGTGCATGACGTCCGCTGAAGACAGCGACATCGTGTCATCCACCAGCGAGGCATCAGCATGCTGCGATTGCTGTTGCTGTGCGGCCTTAGCCTGTTTGCGTGCAGCACTGGCCTTGCGCTTGGCTTCCGCGGCACGAGTCTTGCCATAGAACGACTGCGATTGCGCGTCCGCCAAGCCGGCCAGTGCATGGGCCTGATCAACCGAGCCAGAACCGCTCGACGCATTCTGCACATTGCCGGAACTGGCGAACTGGTCTGAAAAACGAAGCACAATCTGACGCAATGCCGCAGCCTTACCGGTGTGCTCGGATGCCGTGGCGAGTGTGCTCATGGCAGCATCGACCTTGGACTGTGCCTCAGTCAAATCGTCGCTGCTATTGGTTTCAGCGATTGCCTGCTGCTCGTGAATCCCGGCACCAGACGAGGTGCCGCCGGTCAACGCGCTGAGATTGGCCGTGTATACGTCCGTGTATTTCATCGAATACGGGATCATCGCAGCAGACAATTGGCTCTGCCCCTCGGTATACTGCTTGGATCCTTTGGTGGCCTCTTCGGCGGCTTCGGTGTTCAAATTGTCCGCCAAACCAGTGGTTCCCTGCTGTTGGATGCGCCGAATCACTTCGTCCAATGCTTCGACTGCACCCGCATGCTGGTGCGCGGCGCTCACATTGTTCACTGCATCGGCCAGATCAATCACCGCTTGGGCTAATGGCGTATCTTTGGAAAGCTCTCCGGCTGTTCCCATAAGCGCGGACAGCTGGCTGGAATCACCAATGGACCCAGACAAGTGATCGGTATAGGCGCCAACATATGCAGCCATATACGCATCAAAAGCCTGCTTGTGGGTTACTTTACGCTCGGCCACCACGGACTTGTCGAGCGCACGTTCGTTGCTGCGCAGCGCATCCAGCTGATCGATAAGCTGCTGGTGCTCGCCGGAGCCCGCATCCGTCAGGGAACCGACCAAAGTAGCACTGCTGGCAATCAGCTGGGAAGCATCTGTATCGGCAGCGGTTTGGTCGCCGGCATCGGCCTCGGACTGAGTGGCGGATCCTGCGGCCTGAGGATCGGCTCCAACGGACGGCTCTCCGGAAGACGGCAACGCGGCGAGCGTCACGGCACTCATTGAGAACTTCTTCGCGTCCATGTAGCAGCTAAATTTCAGCCCGGAAGAAACGTTCCCTGCCGCGGCGACCACAATATCGGAGCCCTGCGTGGCTACCGAAACCGTATTATCGGCGGAAATATCACCAGTCACTTGAGTGGGCACGGTGAAGGTGACAACCGGAATCGTATGGTTGGCTGCACTGGACTGCGGTTTGACATCGATGTATATGCCGACAAGTCCAGACGCTCCGGAAATCTCGCTGGCCTCAACGTTCGGACCATCCAGCGAATACGTGACGTTGACTTTCCACGGCAATTCGGCAGCCGCGCCCGGAATGCGGGAGATTGCCGCATTGCTGGCATTGTTCACCACATACAGCCGGGTTGCGTCTCCCCTCTCATCGGTGACGGCATAGATGTCGCTTGCTTTGGAAAGCAGAGAGCCATAATCGACTGATGCCGGACGGGAAAGCCACGCACCGCCAACAGTGCCGGTTACGCATAGTACGCAACTGATTAAGGCGGCGGCAAGTCTCATGGCGGCGTTTCCGTTCAATGTGGTCAATGGTTATACGGTTTTGGCTATCGGTATCGATAGTCCCGTATCAATGTAGTCGCCATTGCTCCTGAAAGGACATGGGCAATTCGTGTGCCGCTGACCAGTAATGGATTGCTACGAGAAGCTCAGGCAAATACGTCGAGCACGCCCGGGTCTCCTCCGGCGTCGGCAATACGCTTGTGCCGCTTCTTGGCCTCGGTGACCACGAATTCACGGTACATTTCGGCGATTTCGGGGTCGAGCCCGGCATCGATGGCGATGCGGTGGAGACGCTCGATCTGATAATTCTCACGCTTGGTGTCTTCAGGGGCGAATCCGGCATTGGCTTTGAGCACACCCACCTGCGAGGTGGCTTTGAAACGCTCGGACAACAGGGCTATGGCCGCCGAATCGATATTATCGATGGTCTGACGTAGCGCCTTGATACGCGCCACCGCCTGCGCGGTTTCCGGGTGAGCCGCCGCTTGGGCGGAATCAATGGTGGTCTTTTGCCAGTCACTGCTCGTTTCGCTCATGATATCGAGAATACTCCCGTTCAAGTCCTTGCGCGATACTCAGACGTCGTAATTTCCGACTGGCCCAATGCCGAGCGCATCATCATGGGTACGGCCAGTATGGATTGCATAATTGATTGCTGCAATTTCTGCCATATCAACGGCGTATGCTTTGCCATCGAGCTCGTTGACCGGAATCACCCAACCGCCATGCACCATATAGAGGCGGTCGGCTTCGCGCAGTTCAGCAAATGGCAGCTTCTTGTACTGCGCATGCTGGCCTTCCTGAAGCGCCCATGCAAACATCTCACGTTGCGAGGTGCCATGCAGAATACCAATACGCGGATCAGGGGTAACCAGGGTATCTCCGTAGCGCGCCACGATGGAGGAATTCGGGCACTCAAGCGTGTAACCGTCGTCGCTGCCGAGCTTGGCGAACGGCCGGTCCACCCGGAAGTCGCGTTCGAGCAGGTTCGGCACTTGCCCGCCTTGATCGCCCCTGTACGAGCTTTACTTCCTCCACGGGTTCGCTTTGCGGATCCCGCATCTGAGACCCATGCGGCGCATGACCTTCAATACGCTTTTGGCCGATACCTTCTGTCCGAACTCATTCGCCAGGCACATGTGGATCTGCCGGTGGCCGCCCCTGTTGGCGGTCCGCGCCCAGATCTCCCGGACCATGGGCTCGAAATCAGGGCGCGTCGCATGCCCCGGATGCGACAGATGGTAAAAGTACGTGGATCTGGCCAGCCCCGCTATCCTCAGCAGGGGGTCGAGCCGGTGTCCTTGCCCTGAGAGCAGTCGGACGACGGCGCTTCGCTCGCGCCGCATGACTTGTTCGCCCGCAGGGACCGGAGTTTTTTCAGGTACGCGACCTTCGCCCTCAGATAGGCGTTCTCCTCGGCGAGCTCATGCTCGCGCGTTGGTTTTGGTTTGGGCTTGGATTTCACGCCTTTGGGCCTGCCCTTGGGCTTCGGTCTCAACGCCTCCTCGCCGCCCGTCCGGTAGTCGCGGCACCAGCGGTTGAGCGGCGCGATGCTCGCAATCCCGTATTTGGCCATGACATCGGCTACGGTCAGGCCGTCCTCGACGTGGTCGCGCGCGGCCGCGACCTTCGTCTACCAGTCATAGCGCCTGTTGCCGGTGGCTCCCATGACTGCCTCCTCGCCGTTGGATCCATACAACAGGATCCATTGTTTCGGGGTCTGCCGTGGCATCGCAAGCCGGCGCGCCAACGTCCTGCTGCCCGCCCCGGCCCTGACGGGTTCCAGCGCCTCGCGCCGGAACCCGTCGTCGTAATGTCTCCTCCGATCTTCACCCATACGAAAGAACCACACCTCCGATCATCGAATCTGAATTTCTCCAGTCCAACAACCGTGGTTCAGAAAAGTATCGCGTTTTATCGCTCTAGCGCCAATTCCAATATGCCATAGGTGGGAACTGGAATCGTCGTGATCGTCGCGTCTCCGTTTTCACGGAACGTATCTGTATCTTCTTCAAACTGCATAGTGATGGCTCCTGTGCAGTCGTATGCGTGGCCGGTCAACTTGACCGTCCCGCCGTCACCGCGCAGGCGAATGGTCACGTTGTTTTCCGTGGATGCGTTGAGGATGATCAGCGTTCTCGTATCCGCGTCCACGTCGATGATCATGTCCGGCGCGTACACGCCGCTGACTTGCGTCCCGTTGCCGTCGAACGCGTGCACGAGTGGATAGCCCAGAATGCTTGACACTGGTTGCAGACGGCCATTCAACAGGACGTTTCGGTGTTTGCGCCATAGGGACAGTAGGAAACGGCAGGATTCATACTGACCATTCGACATGGCCGACGGCGGGACCGAGATCTGAGGCACGGCGAAGAACGATGCGAGGATCTGCGCCGCGCATGTCTCCGCTCCCGCGTTCACGTCCCACAGCAGCATATCTCCGTGCACCACGCGGTTACCAGCGGCCAGCCGTTCGTCGATGGTGCGGATTCGATTGGTCAGGGCATCGGCGGGACAGTCGCTGGCCCTGACTATGTTGCTGTACGGTGCGATGACGGGACTGGAATAGGGTTGGCGGAATTCGACGACCGGGACCTGACCGCAGTTTTCGATCAACATGGTCTTGATCCGTTCGAGCATAAGTCTCATCGCCTCGCCGACATCGGTGACGTCGCCGGGTTCGGGATTCTCCAATGGCTGACCTTGGTAGGCCCCGGCCTGTTCCAGGAAATCGATCTTCAGTCCGGCGATGCCGTAATCCTTGGCCATCCGAGCGCAAACGCCGCCGATGTAGTCGCGGACCGCCTTGCGTCGTGGGTCGAGGACGTGGAATTGCCGTCCCAGCCCGTCGTCATGGATGGGCGCGTATCGTTCCAACGTCTTGAACACGTGCGCCTTCTCGCCCAGCAACAGGGGTGCGATCCACAGGACGACGCCGACCCCCGCGTCCTGGAACCTCCTGACAGTGGCACTCATGTCGGGGAATTTAACGGGATCGGGAACCCAGTCGCCGCAACCGGAATATCCGCGCCCGCTGCCATATTGCTGCCAGCCGTCGTCGATGAATATGGATCCACATCCCAGTCGGCTCATGCCGTCGAGCTCACGTCCCAAGGTCTCGGCGTCGACGTTCTGCAGGTACGCATACCAGGTGGAAAAAACCGGTTCCAGCGCCTTGTCCGCCATGGGTAAAGGTGCGGAACCATCGGCCACCCATTCGACCAAGAGCCGCATCGTCTCATCCAACGGCAGTCCGTCATCCATGAGTAGCAGTCGGCTATGTCCGGGAACACGTTGGATCTGCAGCATCACGACGAACAACACGTGTTCCTCGTCGACGCCGTAACGCATCGTAATCTCGTCCTGTGCGAACGAATATGCGAATGACAGCACGTTCCTGTCCGCATCGTCGACCATGCATCCCATGGGGGCCGAATTGACCAACGACACCTGCGTGACGCCGGCCCAGTCAGCAGGCAACGGCTCGCGGCAACGGGATCCGACCATGTGAAACCTCTGGATGGAGCCGAGAGGCTTGCCGATCACAATCGTCGCAGTGGCCCCCGGATTCGCCGCCGTCACATCGAACACGATGCCCTTCGATGCCGGACCATCTTCACACGTCGTCTCGATGGTCAGCCCGTCCGAATGCATGATCCACGTCGCGCCGAGGCTTTGCCCCTCATGCAGCATGTCCTTGAAATGATCCAAAAGCATATGAGCCGTCCTTTCCAGTGCCTTCTTTGGCACCTGAGAATGTCACTCCTTGACAGATCCCGCCGTCATGCCAGACACGAATTCCTTTTGGAGGAACAGGAAGAGGATCAGGACCGGTAGGATCGAGATCGTCGTGCCGGCGAGCAACTGGCCGTAATCCGTGGTGTTCGCACCCTGCAATGTGGCAAGGGCGACGGGAAGCGTGTACTGTTCCGGCGTCCTGGTGATCACCAACGGGTACACGAAGTCATTCCAACGTCCGAGGAACATGAAGATCGCCAATGCGGCGAGCGTGGGCTTCATGGTCGGCAGGACGATTGTGCCGAAGATCCTCATCTCACCAGCGCCGTCGATGCGCGCAGCCTCGACGATCGACGTGGGGAACGTGGACATGGCCTGTCTCATGAGGAACACCCCAAACGGCAACGCCAGATCGGGCAAGATCAGCGCCTGGTAAGTTCCCAGCCAGCCGAACGACAACATCATCTTGAACAACGGGACCAGCGTGACCTGCGATGGCAATGCCATGACACCGATGACCAGTGCGAACAGGATGTTACGGCCGCGGAAGCGGTATTGGGCGAACGCGTACCCGGCCAGGGAACAGATCACGCCGCCGACGATCACGTAGGTGACCGACACGATGAGCGAGTTGACGATGGCGTCGCCGAACTGGGTGTTGGTCATCAGGTTGCGGATGTTGTTGAACAGTTCGGTGCCAGGGATCATGTGGGGTGTCTTCGAGAACACGTCCGTGGATTTTCTGGTGCTCGCCACGAGCAGCCAGTAGAACGGGAACACGAAGACGATGAGTCCGATCCCGAGGATGGCGGTCAGTCCGACGGTGCGCCAGCCGTTCCGCTTCGCATCGACCCTCTGGGACTTGTCTACTTTGAGATTTGGCGTGGCCATGTCACTTCTCCCTTTGGATCCAGAATTGGATGACGCTCAGACCAACGATGATGATGAGCATCACATAGCCGATTGCCGACGCGTATCCGAAATCGAAATACTTGAAACCCTGCATGTACAGGTACATGCCGACAGTCAATGTCGCGTTGTCGGGACCACCGTTGGTGAGCACGTAGGGTTCGTCGAACAATTGCAATGTGCCGATGGTGCTGAGCACGGTGGTCAACAGGATTGCTGGCCTCAAGCCAGGCAAGGTCACGGAGCGGAACTTCCACCATCCATTCGCGCCATCGACCGACGCGGCCTCGTAGAGTTCAGTGGGAATGGATTGCAATTGGGCCAGGTAGATGATGGCGTTCTGACCAGTGTAATGCCAGGTCATGGCCATGATGATGGAAATCTTCGCCCATGTCGAATCCGTGAGCCACGGGACGGGCTTCAAATGGATCAGCTCAAGCAGATAGTTGACCACTCCGCTGTTGGCGTCGAGCATGTTCTTGAACAGGATTCCGTATGCGACCAAACCCATGACGATGGGCAGGAAGTAACCCATGCGGAAAACGGAACGCAGTTTGAGGAATGCGGAGTTGAACGCGACGGCCAATAGGATCGCCAGAAACAGCATCAGCGGCACCTGGATCACCAGGATGATCGCGGTGTTGCCCAGCGCCTTCCAGAACAATTGGTCCTTGAACAGGCGCGTGTAGTTGTCGAATCCAGCGAACAATTGTTTGCCGGACTGGTTGGTCGTGAAGCTCAGCCAGGCGGAATATAGATATGGACAAATCTTGAACACGCCGTATAGCAGCACCATTGGCAGCAAGAAGATGTACGGCGCGTTTCTTTGTGTCAGGAAGTGTTTCCTTGATGATGTGTTGGCTCGCGTCACCATTGTCGCTCCTTTCCCTTCGTCGGAGTACCGTTAATTGTTAAAGACATGGGGCCGTCGGGGTGGAGAGGTTCCAACGACCCCATGCGAATTCCGATAAGGTCAGGCGATCTTGCGGCCTGTCTCGTTGGCGAGACGTTCCGCAGCCTCGTTCAAGGCCTTCTGCGGGTCGGCGCCCTTGGTGAGCACCTGGACTTGGGCATCAATCATGGCTTTCAGCGCCTTCGCGTAGTCTCCGGTGAAGTTGAGCTCGGGGGTCTCGTCCTCGAGCTGCTTGATGAACACCTCGTTGACGTTCTCATTGTTGAAGAACTCGTCGGGGGTGTTCAGATCCTCCTTGATGAACGGAAGATAGCCGGGGAACAGGCCCTGGGATTCATACATGGCCTTTTGGCCTTCCGTAGTGCCGAGCGCGTACTTGATGAACTCCCAGGCGGTCTTCTTGTTCTTGCTCGCGTTGGCGACGGACAGGTAGGTCGCGCCGGGCACCACGGAGCGCAGGCCTCCCTCCTCGACTGCGGGCAGAGCGGTCACCTTCCAACGGTTCTTAGCGTCGGGGAACTTGGTCTTGAGCACGCCGGGCAGGTAGGAGCGGTCGACCAGTGTGGCGACGTTGCCTTGCTGCACCTGCCACGAGGAGTCGTCCGATGTTCCGGGCAGCTCGATGACGATGCCCGCGTCGTTCGCCTCCTTGATCAGTTCCATGGCCTTGACGCCGGCCTCGCCGTTCATGGTGATGTTGCCGTCGGTGTCGAAGTAGAAGGAGTTCTGCAATGCAGTGATAATCTGCCAAGTGTCACCGCAGTTCGCGTTGCCGGTGCATGCCTTGTTGATGCCGAACATGTAGTTGCCGGTCTTTTCCTTGAGCTTCTTGCCGGATTCGATGAAACCGTCCCATGTGGAGATGTCGTCCTCGGTGATGCCGGCCTCTTCGAACATCTTCACGTCGTAGACCAGCGCTCCGGTGTTCACTTCAAAGGGGAGCCCGTAGATCTTTCCGTCACGCGTGGCACTCTTCATCACACCGGACGGGAAATCGTCCTTGAGGTCATCCGCGCCATAATCGGACAGGTCGGCAAACGCGTCGGGGAACTTGTCCATGTAGCCGCCGATGTAGTCGATGCCCACGTTCATGATGTCGGGCAGACCCTGGCCGCCAGCAGCGAGCCCTGTGGTGATCTTGTCCCAGATGGCGGGGTTACCGACGTTCTCGACCTTCACCGTCGTACCGGGATTGGCTTCCTGGAATCCCTTCGCGGCGGCTTCGAACGCTTTGCCCGGCTGCTCCCACGTCCAGATGGTGATGGTGCCACCGACCTTTGTCGCTTCCTCCGCGTTCTCGCTCGACGACCCGCAGGCCGCCATAGACAATGCCAATGCCAAAGATGTCGTTGCGGCCATTGCCTTACCGATGGTTTTGCGCATGTTGAATCCTTACATTAATCCGCATTTCAACCTTGAATTTGCGGGCTTCCGTTCCTTCTGATTACGTCCTTCTGATCACTTCTCGAATGACGTACTAAGATTATATGCAAGATGACATCCGATGATGCTGCTCAAGGCCTATCTAGTGAACAAACTGCAATATATAGCCGACAAATTGAGGAACCGAACATTTCTGGACATACAAAAAGATATCCAAAGGATTCTCAAAATCTTACAAACTGCAATACAGCGTCGGAATGGTTATTCCGTGACGAGACGGTCCGGATTGCTGAAGCGCCGACGGTATTCGCTCGGGCTGAGCGTCAGTTCGCGCGCGAACGCCCTTGAGAACGAGAACTGATTGCGATATCCGCACAGCTCGGCGATCCGCGCGATCGGCATTCTGGTTTTGATCAACAATTCCGACGCCTTCTGAACCTTCGAATTGATGACGAACTGTTGCGGAGTCGTATGCAGATACTTAATAAACAACTGGTGCAGGTACCCGCGGCTAATGCACAATGCGTCCGCGATCATCTGTACGCTCAGAGTCTCGTCCGCGTGTTCCTGCACATAGGCGACTGCACGCTTGATCAAATCATTCTCGGACGATGAATCCCTGGCTTCCTGCGCGATGCTCGAAACGTTGGGGTTACGCATCAGCGTCGCAAAGATCAAATGCATGAACCCGCGGATCGCTATATCGTTGGCGGGCGTCGGATTATAGCAATGCAATAGTCCGCCAATGAAATCCCAGATAGGCTTCACATCCGGCAAGGCGATCACGGGGCACACATTGGACATGCCGCATTCCCGGACTATCTCCACCGTATCATCGCCGGTGAAGTTCATCCACGCGTATATGCATGGATTGGTGGGATCGGAATAATAGAACGTATTGGTTCCCTCGGGCACGTAGAAACATTGCCCAGCATTGACGATGTAATGCTGCCCACCAAGATAGAAATGCACCTTGCCTTTGAGCACGAAATGCAGCATGTGATAGGAGCATGTCCTCGGGCCGCTCGAATCCGACGGCTTGCACTCCTGCCGTCCAGCGGCCATGAACACCAGATCCATGCTCTCGATGCGACGCTGCAACGTCAACTTCGGCACAGTCTGCGAATTATCCATCATACGATTCAACGATACTCACTGATGCCTAAATCGAATGGGTGCAAACGTATTCGGGGTGGATGTTCCCTTGGACTTATTGGGCCAGGGCGAGTGTCATCGTGAAGGATTCCAGGGTGTAGCGTGATCGGGCGGTGGACTTGTATATCACGTACGAGTTCAGTGCCGCAAAACCGTTGGCCGGTGCTTATGTGGGGCGGTGGCTACTCGGCTATTCACGATTATGCACCGGTCCAATGGATGTGATTGGGTCGGCGTGTCGATTTGACGTTGATAATGGTTATGCCGGTTTCTGATCGGCGATAATGGTGGATGACGGCTTGGGCGGTGACCCCACATTTGACTGACGCCATCGGTTCCGGCGGCTGTCCTTATTTTGAGGCTCTCGTGTTGTTTTCGTGGGTGGTGGTTCGTCGGTGAGCCGTTGAATCCCAATGTGTGAGGGGCGCTTCCTGTAGGTTTGTTTTTCGACCAGGAAATACAGCCGAGGAAAGCGCCTTGGTTGAAGGGCTTATTCAAACGATTGCTGAACGTCAAGGGCATGGTCGTCGAGGACGTGTCCATCGACGACTCGCCGCTGCGCCCGGCTCCCGTCCTGGTGGTCCGGGTGCGGCGCAGGAGGGGCGCGTTGCGTTGGTCGCGTTGCGGGCGCAAGTGCCCCAAATACGACGACGGGGGCGGCGAACGGCGATGGCGCCACCAGGACTTCGGCCGCTATGGGGTCGAGCTCATGGGCTTGGCGCCGCGCGTGGCGTGCGCGGAGCATGGGGTGGTGGTCGCCCAAGTGCCGTGGGCGGAGCCGGGCAGCCGGTTCACCAGGGATTTCGAGATGGAGCGCGCGTGGCTGACGGCGGTCGCCAGCCGGAAGACCGTGGGCGGATTCCTACGCATCGAGTGGAGGACCGCCGGTGACATCGCGCGCAGGGTCGCCGCCCGCTTGGGATCCTCCGCCGTGCATGTTCGACGGTCTCACCGCGATAGGCGTGGACGAGACCAGCTACAGGAAGGGGCGCACGTACATCACCGTGGTCGTCGACCACAAGCGCAAACGGGTCGTCTGGGCGCACGACGGGTACGGCAAGGAGGTCCTCGACCTGTTCTTCCGACAACTGACCGACGAGCAGCGCGCCTCCATCAAGGCGGCCACCGGCGACGGCGCCAAATGGATCGACGCCAGCGTGAAGGAGCACCTGCCGAACGCCGAGCGCGTGCTCGACTCGTTCCACATCGTCTCCTGGATGACCGACACGCTCGACCAGGTCAGGAAACGGTTGTGGAACCAGGCCCGGCGCGGCAACGACAAGACAGCCACGGAGACGATGAAAGGCCTGAAATACGCCGTGCCCCAAGAACCCCGGCGACCTGACCGAACGGCAATCCGGAGCGTTGGAGACGCTCAGGGACACGGACCCCAGGGGCCAGCTCTACCGGTCATGGCAGTTGAAGGAACTCCTCAGGACGCTCCCGCACCAACCCGCCGGACAAGCCGAAGCCGAATTGAAACGATGGATCTTCCGGGCTTCCCACAGCCGCATCCCCGAGGCCGTGGAACTGTGCAGGAAGATCCGCAGACGCAGGGACGACATCCTCGGAACCATCGGACCCGGCTACTCCAACGCGCGTCTGGAAGCGTTCAACAACAAGATCAAGGCCACCATCCGCATGGCCTACGGCTTCCGACACGCCGACAACCTCATCGCCATGATCAAACTCCGATGCAGCGGCCTACCCACCCACCTACCAACACCCACCCTCTAACCCACGAAAACAACAGAAGGCTCAAATGAAAATAGTCGGCGCAGTGTTGCCAGACGCCGCAGCAGCTTTGCCGATTCCGGTTTCCTGATCGAGACCGCGCGAAACGATAATACGCAGTAATGGTGCCGGTTCAGGATCATCATAGGCAGACATCACCTTCTCAATACCGCGCGTAATGGCTGCAATATTGGGAGTAGGCAAATCCATCAGCCAGGCGGAATCCGACAATCGGCGCAGGTGGTTTTCCAACGAAATCGGGAAGCCCTTGAACACGGTGGTGGCCTCGAAAATACCATCGCCGCGCAGTACGCTTAAATCAAAGGCACTGATATTAACAGCAGCAGGATTCACTAGCTGAATGAGATCATCATCGGGCACATTGCTGGCATCACGATCACCAAACATGACTGCGTCGTTGCCCATTCCCAGAACGATAGAGCTCACGATGTTCCTCCCCGTGTCATATAACTTCGTTATGCGAAGAAGCGCTGCGGCAATATTACAGCTGCAATGTGATGGATGACGCATGCGCTATGCAAAAGGGCTGTCTCCGCATTAATGGAGACAGCCCTTTACGTCAGATTCTAGCAGCCTAATCAGTTGCCGTTGACCGCGTTGCCGGTGTTGGCCTGCTGCACGATGGCGGCTAGGAAATCGCGGTTGGACGCGGTCTTCTTGAGACGCGGCACCAGAGTCTGGTAGGCCTGCTCAGGCTCCATGCCACCCAGCAGTCGGCGCAGACGATAGATAATCGGCAGCTCCTGCGGGTCGGTGATGAGTTCTTCGCGGCGGGTGCCGGAGGCGTTGATGTCGATGGCCGGGAACAAGCGCTTGTCCGCCAGCTCTCGGGAGAGGCGAAGCTCCATGTTGCCGGTACCCTTGAACTCCTCGAAAATCACCTCGTCCATCTTGGAGCCGGTTTCCACCAGCGCCGAGGAGATGATGGTCAGGGAGCCGCCGTTTTCGATGTTGCGGGCCGCACCAAAGAACTTCTTCGGCGGGTAGAGCGCCTGGGCATCCACACCACCGGACAGGATACGACCGGAAGCCGGAGCCGCGATGTTGTAGGCACGGGCCAGACGGGTCATGGAATCGAGCAGCACTACGACATCCTGGCCGAGCTCCACAAGACGCTTGGCGCGCTCGATGGCCAGCTCAGCAACAGTGGTGTGATCGGAAGCAGGACGATCGAAGGTGGAGGAGATGACCTCACCCTGAACCGTGCGCTCCATATCGGTGACCTCTTCAGGTCGCTCGTCCACGAGCACCACCATCAAGTGAACCTCGGGGTTGTTGGCGGCAATGGCATTGGCGATGTTCTGCAGGGTGATGGTTTTACCGGCCTTAGGCGGGGAGACGATCAGACCACGCTGGCCCTTGCCGATCGGGGAAACGATATCCATGATGCGGCCAGTGAGCTTGTTCGGCGCGGTCTCCTGCTTGAGGCGCTCCTGCGGGTAGAGCGGGGTGAGTTTGGAGAACTGCGGACGGTTCAGTGCGTCCTCGACGCTCTGGCCGTTAATCGAGTCAATGGACTGCAGCGGCACGAACTTCTGACGCTGGTTGCGGCGATCGTTCTCGCGCGGGGCTCGAATGGAACCGTGCACGGCATCGCCCTTGCGCAGGCCATACTTCTTGACCTGACCCATGGAGACGTACACGTCGTTCGGGCCGGGCAGATAGCCGGACGTACGCACGAACGCATAGGAATCGAGCACATCGACGATGCCGGCCACCGGTACCAGGTCTTCCTGCGGCTCCTCGCGGCGGTCATTGCGGTTCTCGCGATCATCGAAACGACGATCGTCCTCGCCGGCGTTTTCGCCACGGTCACGACCACGCATACGGCGGTTGCGGCGGTCATTGCGATCATTGCGGTTGTCGCGATCTCGGTCACGGTCACGGCTGCGACGGCTGAACTCGCGGTCTTCGCTCTGTTCACCATCGTCGGAAGGTTCGTCGTGCTTCTGCGTGGGCAGCGTGGCCAGAATGTCATCCAAATCGCGCACGGCCTCGTCGCTGCTGTCCGCAGGACGGCGACGGCGACGCGGCTGATCCTCATCATGCACACGGCGAATGAGCGGAGCTTCGGTGTCATCACGACGGTTGCGGCGGCGCTCGGGAGCGGTTGTCTCGCCCAAATCGAGGGAGGCGAGCAGATCGCCGGCCTCATCGGCCTGCTGGCGCGGCTTGCGGCCGGTTCGTTCATCATCGCGGCGACGACGGGCATCGCGCAGTTCTTCAGTGGCCTCATCGGCTGCCTTACGGCGCACACGACGAGGTTCCGCGGCCTTGGGCTCTTCGGCAAGTGCGGATAGATCAAGCTGCGGTTCCGCCAGAGCAGCGGTCTCTTCGACGACCGGCTCAGCCTTGGCTGCCTTGGTGACGGCCTTGTCGGCCTTGGGAGTGCGCACAGTGACGCCAGCCGGCGGCTCACCGCCACTGCGGGCGGCCTGCAAGGTGGCGAGCAGTTCGGGCTTGCGCATGGTAGACGTGCCTCGCAGACCCATTTGCTTGGCGAGCTCCTTGAGCTCAGGCAGCTTCATATCCTCAAGATTCTGGCTATTTGCCACTGGTTGCCCTTTCCATACCGAACAGGCCCATGCCTGTTACGGCGTTAAGAGTGATTTTGCGGCTGTACCGCTCATGAATGTTCGCTACGTCTCTGATGTTCTCGCGAACGTTGTTCACTCTACAACGCGAGCACGACCAATGCAAAACGGCCCGCCGAGTATCGGCAGGCCGTATGTAATTGCTGGGGTTGGCTCCCCCTCAATCTCGCTTCGCGAGCCAGCTCCCCTCAGAGAGGGGAGCCAAGGATTCCAAGACAGATCAAGTATTTATCGCTGGTTGATGGAATCGGGCCAGGGGTATCGCTGCAGGTATTGCCGCAGTTCGCGAATGATCAGGCCGTTGGAGGCCACTACGTCATTGTCGTGACGCCAGTGGATGCGTTCGCCGTCCCATCGGCTCAGCGTACCCTGGGCCTCCCACACCACCACGGTTCCTGCGGCGATGGCCGCGATGTCCCACACGTGCAGCATGGGTTCAAAGTAGGCATCATACGTACCGTCCGCAACCTTGCACAAGTCAAGCGAGGCGGGACCGACACGCTTGATATCGGCCGGCTGTCCCGCAAGAGCGGATGCGACATCAAGGGCACGCTGAGATTCGCTGGGGATGAAGGACATGCCATAGCTCAGCACGGAACCGTCCAGCGAGGAGGTCATCGAGGGAACGACTTTGTCGCGCTTTTCACCGACAGCAGTCTTATGAATACGCACGGCTCCCGCTCCCCTGGCGGCCAAATAGGTCAAGCCCAAGGCCGGCGCATGCACCACACCGATAATGGGCTTGGGCTCATTATCCGGTCCGAACTCAAAGAGAGCCGCTGTCAGGGTCCATTCGCTCATGCGGCGCACATAGTTGATGACACCGTCGATTTTGCCGATGTACCAATAGCGCTGACCAGGGCGGCTTTCGGCGGGGCGTGTGGTCCAGAACCCGTCGAAATGGGCGATGTCGGCAAGTCTGGAACTCATGAAACGCAGAATCTTGCTGTCGGTCTCCAGCCTATAGCGAGGGCCGTGTTCGCCATCGTCCGTACTGGGCAGGGCGAGATTGCGTGGGTTGAGCTGATCGTGAAGGGCGTGCTGGCCGGCTTCCTCAAGCAATCCGGCGACCTTGAGCGCCAGGTTGCGCAGGTCCTGTGGGGTCTCTTCGCGTGTTTCTTCCATAGTCATCAAGTTTACCGTTCACCATTGATGGCCAATGCCTTCAGTAGATCGATGGCGTGTTCGGCTGCGTTGAGCTTTGCTTCGCAACGTGCTTTGCCATAGGCGAGCGGATCGGAGATGTCCAAGGAGAACAAGTGATGATCGGGCGCGGCCATATGCCCCGCATTGCCGTAGAACTCGGTCGCCTCTCCGGCATCGACCGCGTTAGGGTCTCGTGCGGTCAGGCGAGACCAACTGACGGCTGCCACTTCGACACCAAAGCGCTCCACCAATTTGGCCCTCAGCCATGCGCGGGTATTTTCAGGAGGCTCTGTGGTGGCGCGTGCGAGGTCGGCTGCGGCGTTTACCCGCTCGGTACGCGGTTCAAGCTTGGCAAACACGCTATCCCGAGAATCGAGGGCGGCCCACTTCAAATCGATGACCTTCAGACGAGAATCGTCCCAACCGTTGGCGGCATCGGGGGTTGCCGCTCCGGTGATCTTTCGGCGCAACTTTTCCAACAGTTGCCATTTGAGCAGCCATTCAACACGACTGGCCTCGCCGGTCATGGTAAGACGCTGATCGGCGTCGGCATGACGGATGGCGACGCAATCGGCAAGCGCCTGCCCCCACATCGCCATGACGGAAGTGGTGGACTTGTCCGGCCATGCGGGTTCCCCGGAGGTGTCCGTGCCGTCAATCAGCGCAGCGACCTGGTAAACGGCTTGCCTCAGCTTGAGCTGAATCAGCCAGGCGGTGGTCTCACCGCCATTGGCCAGCGGCAGTGCAGCGTCTAACGTGAGGTCATGTGAGACGATGTGCATGGCTTCCACCGGATCGGCCAGCTCAAGTTCGTCAAGAAAAGCGTTGAGATCAAAGCCGGCCTCATCAGCATGCTCGAGCAGCCACAGCAGCATGCTCGTAGTGCCAAGCTTCAACACTTGCGGCACATCCATGCGGTTGGCATCGCCAACGATGACATGCAGGCGGCGATACTCGTCGGTGGCGTGCGATTCGTCGCGCGTGTTGATAATCGGCCGTTCAAAAGTGGTCTGCAATCCGACCTTGGCGTGGATATAGTCGGCACGCTGGCTCAGTTGATAACCGGGCATCTCACTGCGCTCGCCGATTCCCACGCGACCGGAGCCGGCGTATATCTGGCGTGTGACGAAGTGCAGAGTCATCAGGCGAGTGACCTGATCGAAGGGAACCGCACGGGCCATCATATAGTTCTCGTGCGTGCCCCAGCAGGAACCTTTGCCGTCCACGTTGTTGCGATGTAGTTCGATAGGCGTGCCGGTCTGGCTGCTGGCCCGCTCGGTGGCGGCTTGCATGATGAGGTCGCCAGCATGATCGTAGAGGACGGCCTCGAATGGGTCAGTCGTTTCCGGTGCGGAATATTCGGGGTGCGCATGGTCGACGTAGACACGGCCGCCGTTGGGGGCGATCACGTTGGTGATATTCAGTTGCGGTGCATCGGTGAGCATGTCAGGGCGTGCCGCAGCGCGTTCAAGGCGGGTGCCACGCGCATCGTTGACCGGATCTTCCTGCCGGTAATCCCATCGGATGTTCTTGCTATGGCTGTCTGCCGCACCGTTGACCACATCGAAAGACAGTTGCACCGGGTTATAACGACCGGCTCCGCTCAGCGACACCGCATATTCGGTTTCGGTGCCCATCACACGCTTCACACTCATGGATTCCATAATAGACGTGGCTCCCGGCCTTGCCTGAGCAAAGACGGGAGCCACGAGGTTAGGAATGGGTCATATACGACTGATTATGCGCGTGCCTTTTCGCACGCTGCGTCACTTGGCGGTGGTGTACAGTCCGTTGTCGAACTGGAGGCCGGTGCATTCCTCGTATTCGGAGACCATCTGGTTCCAAGAGGATTCGATGTTGTCGGTCAGGCCGAACAGACCGGAGCGGCCGATGACGTAAACATCCGGGTTCGCATCGGAAATCATCTTCCAATGCGCCTTGTTGGTGGAGCCGTCCATCTCGATCTCGTAGTTGTAGCCCTTCTCCTCGCGCAGAGCACGCAGTTCGACGATCTTGTCAAGCGTCGACTCGAGGAAGCGCTGGCCAGCGAAACCGGGGTCGATGGTCATGATCGTGATCTTGTCGAGCAGATCGATGTACGGCTTGATGACATCGATTGAGGTCTCCGGGTTGAGCACAGCGCCAGCCTTAAGACCGGCAGCGTGGATCTTGTCGATCATAGAGAAAGCCACACCGTTGGCCACCTCGGAGGGGAAGCAGATGTAGTCGCACTTGACCTCGATGAGACGATCAACCCAGAAAGGGGCGTCCATCACCATCATGTGGGCGCTCATCGGCACATCGGAGATCTTGCGTACCTGTTCCACGAACCAGGGAGAGAGGGTGATGTTCGGCACGAAGCGACCGTCCATCACATCGATGTGGAAGGAGTTGACCTTGTCATTGAGGAAAGTAATCTGCTCCTTGAACTGATCGAGATCCATGGTCATCAGGGACGGTGAAAGCTGAATCTTGCGAGTCATTACTGCGCTTCTTTCTTGAGTAATACGGGATATTTCCAGGTTTTTGGGCATAAGAAACCGCGCGCCGGTGCCACAGACCTTGTGATTCCGGTTGGCCGGCGCGCGGCCTTACTCTGTTGTGACGATTGCGGTCAGTTACTGACCGATGTAACGGTGTCCGCTATCTCGCGGTGCCAATCACATGACCTTGATGTCGTCGAGGTCAAGCTCCTCTTCCTCGGCGGAGGAGGACTGCACGGCATCGAGCTGATCGGCGGGGATGTCCTTCTTAATCAGTGCGTAGACCACGCCGGTGACGACCACGTTGGCGGCGATGGCCAGCAGGCCGACCCACCAGTTGGCGCCCATGGTCGGCAGCATGAGGAAGCCACCGAACGGAACCGTTGCGCCTTCGCCGTTGGCAAGGGACATCAGGATTGCGCCTTCAACGCAGCCGCCGAGGCCAGCAGCCACGATGCCACGCACCAGGTCGTTCATCACAATCGGGATGGTGCCTTCGACGATGTTGACCACGCCCATCGGCACGGAGGACTTCAGGGTCTCGACCTCTTCGCGGGTGTAGATGTTCTTGCGCAGCAGCTTGGCGACAAGGAATGCGAAGCCGAAGCCGATCGGGGTGGCGGTGTTGGTCAGCTGCAGAGCGGTGACGGCGCCGTTGAGACCTTCAGCCTGCAGGGTCAGGGCGAATGCGAACGCGGTCTTGTTGACCGGGCCGCCGAAATCGACGATGGACAGGATACCGATCACAGCACCGAAGATGAGGTTGGAGGCACCGGACATGGACTGCAGCAGGTTGGTCAGCCAGCTGGTGAACCAGGAGACCGGGGTGCCGATGATGTAGACCATGATCAGACCGGAGCTCAGTGATGCTAGGAACGGCACGATCAGAGTAGGCATCAGGCCCTTGGCCCAGCTCGGAACCTTCACGAACTTGATGACGGCCACGGCGATCCAGCCGGCGACATAACCACCGATGATGCCGCCGATGAAACCGGCGGAGATGGAGTTGGCCGCGAGACCCACCACAAAGCCCGGTGCGATACCCGGCTTACCGGCGATGGAGAAGGCGATGCCGGTGGCGATGATGACCGGCAGCATGCCCAGGGCCTTGCCACCGAGGGTGGCGAGCGCTTCCAGGAAGTTGAACTTGCCCATCACAAGCGAGTCCTGGCTGGTACCGCCGAAGGCCATACCGATGGCAATGACGAAACCGGCACCGCACACGATTGGAATCATGTACGAGATTGCGGTAAGCAAGTGCCCCTTAAAATTGGCAGCCTTCCAGAAATTCTTCATTGAAATTCCTCCTTGTTTTCTTATCTCTATTGCTATAAGCGCGGAAAGCGATTACTTTTCGGCGATTTCGTGAAGCTTGGCGATGAGCTTGTTCGGAGCCTTGATCGCGGTCTCGGTGGAGACCTTGACGACCTTCTTGCCGGCAAAGCGCTCTTCGTTGGCGATCTTGATATCGATGGCGAGAATCACAATGTCCGCGTCGGCGATGTCCTGGGCGGTCAGCTCGTTCTCGACGCCGATGGTGCCCTGGGTCTCGATCTTGACCTCATCGCCCGCGGCCTTGGCGGCATCTTCGAGCTTCTGCTGGGCCATGTAGGTGTGCGCAATGCCAACGGTGCAGGCGCTCACTCCGACGATCTTCATGATGTACTCCTTTGTTGTGTTTATTGGTTGCTATTGGTTCGGGAAACGGTTCAGTCTTGGAACGCGGCGATGACCTCGTCGGCATCCTTGGCTTTAAGCAGCGCGCCAACGACTTGCTGCTGGGCCATCTTGCGGGCGAACATCGAGAGCAGCTTCAGATGATCGTTCGCGCCATCGCCGGAGGCACCGACGGTGAACATGACCACCAGCTTGGCGCCGGTGTCATCCAAGGATTCCCACTCGATCTCATGATCGAGAATCGCGATGGCGACGCCGTTGCGGGTCACAGTCTCGCTACGGCCGTGAGGGATGGCAATGTGATTGCCGATGCCGGTGGCGCCTTCCTCCTCGCGCTTGTGCAGTGCATCGAGGAAGTCATCGACGGAAGAAACGTATCCTTGTTCAGACAAGCGCTCGGCGAGCGTGCGGAACACATCTTCCTTGGTCTCGACCTTGACGTCAGTGAGAATCGTGTTGCGATCGAGAACGTCGTTGAGGGTAAGGGTTGCGGCGTCTGCCACTGTGGTTCCTTTCTCCTAGTTGTTGAAAAAAATCGTTTGGTTCCTATTGGAAAATCTGGGTTACTGACTCTTGGCTGCCGGTACTGAACACGTTCAGCACCGCATCGTCGGCCAGTGAGGTGAAGAAGCGTTTCACGGCTTCCCCATCGTCCGCGCTCGGCTGTTCGGGCACCACGGTGAACACGAACCGATTCACTGCCGCGCCTTCACTCCAATCGAGAAGCGGTTCGGCGAGTTTGACGTAGACGAACGCGCCTTCAGTAACCGCCGGGCATGTGGCGTGCGGAATCGCTGTGTTGGTGGCAATAAGCGTATTGCCCAAATCTTCGCGGGCCACAAGGGCTTCGACCAGCGCGTCTTGCTCGCCGAATGGCACCACGCCTTGCTGGGCAAGAGACTCAGCCACGCTGGAGATAAGCGTGTGCTTGTCATTGGCGGCCAATGCCGGCTCCCATACCATGAGTCGTTTCATCGTCCCATCGCCTCCCTGCGGATGCGGTTGGCTTCCTGTTCGAGACGGTCCTGATCCTCGGTGGTGAGCATCGCGGACACCACCAACGTGGGCGCTGCGACGTCATCCGGCAGGCGGACGGTGGAAACGACCAGATCGATATCCGAGTATTTGGCGAGCGTTTGCGCCAGATTGCGCGACGACACCGTTTCCACAATGTTGAACCCGGAAAAGCGCTTGGCGATCTTGGCCTGCAATAGCTGCGCGGTGCCCAGGCCCGTTGTGCATACCAGTAGCAGGTTGAGCGGCATCGGAGCACGCTCCACGGCCTGCGCGAAATGCACGGTGATGAAACCAAGCTCCTCATCGTCGATGCGGGCAAGCCCATGGCGGCACTCCAGCTCGCGGCAGGCATCGCTCACCTTGCTGAACAGGTATGGGTATTCAAGCTTGATTTGCTCGAGCAGATTGTTGGCCACACGAATGTTGTTGCGCAAGCGGTTCATCAGCGGCTTCATATGCAGCGACAGGTGAGCGAACAGCGCCTGCTTGTCGATGGTGCGGAAGGCCGGGTCTTCGGCGACATGATCGATGAGTTCATAAGTCAACTCGCGCACGTCATCGGGGATCTCGTGCGGGTCGAGCTGAGCGAAGTCGATGCGCGAGGAAGTGAGGTACTGGTACAGGTAGTAGACCTCGATACGCGGCAGTGCGGTGCCGAGGTAGGCGTCGAAGTTGCCGATGACCTTCTCGCAGACCTGCGTGATCTCCTGATGGTGCTCCATCAGCGCTTCGTCAGCGTTGCCCTGCTCTCCTTCGTCGATCAATGCCCCGACGCCGCGGAAGCGTTCGATGAGAATGTACAGGTGGGTGAACAGGTTCACGCTGTACGGGTAAGGAACCTGTGCGTGGGTGAGGTCCTCGATGAGGTCAAGCTGGTGAGAGACGAATGCCACGTCACGCTGCTGCACCGTATGGTCAGCGTGCATGAACTGACCATTGGCGATGTCATCATCGGTGACCAGCAGGCTGGCCATCGCACGACGGATGTCGGTTTCGGTGCCGGACACCCAAATGACATCGGCGCTGCGGGCAAGATCCAAATCGAACTTGGCAAGCATGCTACGCAAGGTGCGCACATCCACCGCGATAGCGGATTCGCTGATGTAGAACTTGCCCCACAGATCATTGATGCGGTACTGCTGCGGAGCGGTGATGAGCAGACGCTTGATGATCTCGTCGCGGCGTTCCACCGAGCTCAGCACACCGGGCTTGCCGGCTTCCGCGTTGAGGTCTCGCTGGGCGAAGTAATTGGAGGAGTTGAGGCGATAGCCGCGACCGCGCTGCGATTCGATGATCATGCCATTCGTGGACTGTTCGTTGACATGCTTGACGATGCGCGACACGGTTTTGGTCGACACGCCAAGAACCGCGGACAGCTCCGTTCCGGGAACGAAATCACGGCGGTTCAACAGGTAGTTGAGCAGTGATTTATTGTAGCCGGTCGCCATTGCCTTGCCTCCTTGACATATTCCAATGTAAGGGGAACACGGAGGCGGACTGCCGTTCTACGGACAAACTGTTGTCCGTTGTCTACGGACACTGCCTCCTGTCCGTAGACAACGGACATCAGACCATCAGCCGCTCCGAGTAGCGCTGCCGCACGAACCTAATATGAGAGTTGAGGGCGGTTTTTCCGCCTTTGCACCTGATGCCTGTTCAATAGGTCTCATGAATCTCATGAAAGGAAACGCGATGAAGGGTTGGCCTGGAGAATCGAAGCTGAATATACCGTTCAATGAAGTGATCGCCTATGACGCCGCTGCGGCTCATGCCAGGCAGCCGATCGCCAACGTCATCTTTGATTTCGGCAATGTACTCGTCGATTGGGATCCGCAGGCACTGTTCATGCCGCGCTACAGCGAGAAGCGTATCGAGGATTTTCTCGACAATGACATATCCGGCTTTTACGACGCCTGCGACAGGATGGATGCGGGAGCCAGCCCGGCCGAGGGTATTGCGTGGATGCGTGAGACTCATGGCGAACGTTGGGCTGAGATGCTTACCTACTATTTCGATAATTTCTTGGACTCACTTACCGGCACCATTCCCGGCATGCGCGTACTGGTGCATGACATCAAGGCCGCCGGCCTTGGTGTATGGGGATTGTCGAATTGGCAACGGGAGACCATTGGCGAGGCCGAGAACGCCTATGAGATTCTGCGCATGCTGAACGGACGCGTCATTTCCAGTGAGGTCCATATGCGCAAGCCCGATACGGCCATCTATATGAAAGCGTTGGAGTCCTTTGGCATTGATGCCGAGACAACCGTGTTTGTTGACGACAGGGCGTCCAATGTGATCGGCGCGAACCGTGCGGGGATTCGCTGCATCCGTTTCCGCGACGAGCGCGGACTGCGAGAGACGCTTATCGATGCCGGAGTGCCGATTCCGGCGGTCGCCGAATAGGTATGTGATCGTTCCATTGTGCGGCTGACTTATGGCTATAACTCAGCTGCACAGCTGATTCAACGCCCTACTGCACGGATTGCAGTGACTCGTCCAGCGTCGAAACCATTGACGCGCGCCCATTGCACCGGATCGGCATCCAGCAGCGAATCGCGAGTCTCAGCGAACTCATCTTCGACCGCACGGCCAAGCAACGTGGCATCAAGAGCCACATCCTTGCCTGATGCAATCGATGCTTTAACCGCGTGGGTCTTCGCACGGTCAACGATATTCTTGAGGCTCGCGCCGGAAACCACGTCGGCCAGGAACAGCGCATTCCACGTGCCGCGCTCGTCACGCACGTCGGCGAGATGCCGGCGCTCGGAACGTGTATAGATATCTCGCACAAGTACGCGGGAGAGCGCATCGGCATCCAGACCCTGTTCAAGCGGCAGGTCGTCAGTCAGGTAATGACGCACGATGGAGGCGGCGGCCTCGCCGGAAGGCCGGTCTATACGAATCTTCACGTCAAGACGGCCCGGGCGCAGCACGGCGGGATCGATCATGTCCACGCGATTGGATGCGCCAATCACCATCACATTATCGAGCGATTCCACGCCGTCGAGTTCGGAAAGGAACTGTGGCACGATGGTGGTTTCCACGTCGGAGGATACACCGGAGCCGCGGGTTCTTAGCAGCGAGTCCATCTCATCGATGAATACGACCACCAGCTTGCCTTCGGCGGCGCGTTCGCGGGCGCGTTGAAAAATCAGACGAATCAGACGCTCGGATTCACCGACGTACTTGTTGAGCAGTTCAGGCCCTTTGACGGACAGAAATACGCCTTTGACCTGCTGCTCTCTGCCGTTGATAGAGCCATCGCCATCCATGTCACAGCCGCCTTCGCACAAGGCATTGGCCACGGCTTTGGCAATCATCGTTTTGCCATTGCCGGGAGGCCCGTAGAGCAATACGCCCTTCGGCGGCTTCAAATCATAGCGCTCAAATAGCGCGCGATGCTGGAACGGCAGCTGCACGGCATCCCTGATACGGCCGATCTCGCTGTCCAAACCGCCGATGTCGGCAAAGGTGACGTCTGGCGTCTCTTCCAACACCAGATCCCGGTCACTCTCATTGGGCAGCAGTTCGATGGCGAGCCGCACGGACGGATCGACGATAATGCGATCGCCTTGGCTGATGGCGGTCAAACTGAGCGCACTGGAACGGCGCACCAGCACGGGATTGCCGGAAGCATCGGCAACAATCAGACGCCCATCATCGAGTATTTGCTTGACTACTCGAATCTGGCCCACGGTATCGGCATCGCGCTGTTCAACCAGCACAAGCTTCTCGTTGAGCATAACGGTGGAGCCGGCAGCAAGACGAGACGCATTGACGTTCGCTGCCACGGGCACAATCATGCGTCGAGTGCCGGAAATCACCTCGGCACTGGCATGCTGCACGCCGTCCTCATCGGTGTGGGTCGAATCGATTTTGACCATCGTGGCGAAGGTGAGCGGCGGCTGTGCAAGTTGCGCCAGCTGCGATTTGGCTTTGGTGAGCTCTTTGCCGGCACGGTTCAGAGCTTCGGCGAGCGCATGGTTCTTGGCCATAAGCCGGTCGTTCAGCTCGGCAAGATTTTCGGCTTCTCCCATATATGCCTTCACTCCCCTATCGGAACCATCCGAACCCTTATGCGGGCTTGGCGTTATTCGCCATGCTGTGCTTTCCTGTTACGCACCACAGTACGCACTTTTTTCACCGCGAACCATACGATGACCACAACCACGGCCACGATGACCACGTCTTCGAACACACCGAGCGCACCTTGAATCGAGCACCATTGGTCTCCGAGCAGATAACCTGCGGACACCAAGATGGTGTTCCATACGGCCGATCCGAGCAGGGTCCAGCCGGTGAACTGCAGGAAATTCATACGGTTGAAGCCGGCGGGAATGGAAATCAGCGAGCGCACCACGGGAATCACGCGGCCGATGAGCACCGACCATGTGCCGTACTTGGTGAACCAATCGTTGGCCTTGCTCACATCCTTGCGGCTGACGCCTGGAATCTTGTCCGCCGCACGGTTGATGCGATGCAAGCCCACCCAACGGGAAATGCCATACAGCGTCCATGCACCCAGCAAAGAGCCAATGGTGGCCCAGATGATCGCGCCGGGCAGACTCAGCGTGCCGCGGGCCGCGGTGAAGCCTGCGAGCGGCAGAATCACTTCGGAAGGGATGGGCGGGAACACCGATTCGAGGGCGATGGCCAGAGCCACGCCGACGCCGCCGATGGTTTCCATCAGGGTGATGAGCCATTCGGTGATGGTGCCGATCAGGCCGCCTTCGGACGTGGTACAGATGGGTGTGGGGTTAGCCGCGAGTGCAGTGGCAAGCTCCATAGAAAAACTCATAGAGGGCATTGTCTCAAGGTTTTTCGAGAATCGAAAGCATGACGCAAGAAGATGTGCATTTTATTGACAAGTCCGCCGAAAGCGAAGTTGGGACTTTGGGCGGTTCCACCGTTTCCGTACCGACGCTGGCTGAGCCCGGTCTGCTGGTGATGGATGTGGACTCCACGCTCATCGACGAAGAGGTTATTGATGAGTTGGGCGAGGCTGCCGGATCCGGTGAGGAAATCGCGAAGGTGACCGAACGCGCGATGCGTGGCGAGTTGGAGTTCTGCGATGCACTGCGGGCCCGTGTGGCATTGCTTGAGGGTTTGCCGGTCTCCGTGTTCGACACCGTGCATGACAAACTGCATTTCACCAAAGGCGCGCTGGAGCTGATTGACACGCTGCATGCGCATGGCTGGAAGGTCGGCGTGGTGTCCGGCGGCTTCCATGAGGTGGTCGACAAGCTGGCCGCCGAGGGGCATATCGATTATTGGATTGCGAACCGTCTTGAAGTTGCCGATGGGCGCTTGACCGGCAAGGTGTTGGGCGAGATTGTCTGCAAGACCGTGAAACTGCATGCGCTGCGGGAGTGGGCCAAGCAGCTGGATATTCCGATGAGCCAGACCGTGGCCGTGGGTGATGGCGCGAATGATATTCCGATGATTCAGGCCGCCAGTCTGGGTATTGCTTTCTGTGCCAAGCCGAAGACCCAGCTCGCCGCCGATGAGGCTATCAACGACCGCGACCTGATGCACGTACTCGACTATCTGCGCCGGTAGACCGGTAGATAATTACCGGTATTGGCTGAGGCCCTTATAGTTGAGGCATGACTACATCGGACGCACAGCAGCTCACGCTTGACGGGTTGGCCCCGCGCAAGCGGCGCAAACGTGCGCCCGCGGAGCACACGCCCGCCGAGCATGATCCCATTGCACAAGTGGTGCTTGATGTGCAGGCGCTGCATCTTGGTCAGACATTCGACTACTTCATCGACGAGAAAGACAGTGATGCCGCGCAACCCGGCGTTCTGGTGCGCGTGCGGTTCGGCGGTCAACGGGTCGGCGGCGTGATTTGGTCGCGGACTTCCACCAGCGATACGCCGCGTTCTTCGATTCGCTATATCGAGCGGGTGATAAGCCCCGATGTGCTGGTTCCGGCTTCGATGCGCGAGGATATCGGGCTCATCGCCAATGCCTATGGTGGTACGCGGGCCAATATCCTGCGCTTTGCCGTGCCGCCGCGCGTGGCCAAGGTGGAGGCCGAGCAGCGGTTGACTGCTTCGTTCCGACGACCGGTCGGTGGCTCGTTGCCGGATAACGTACAAGGAGGGTTTGCCGGCCGCGGCACCCTGCCGGATGGCACCCGCCCATCCGGTTCCTCGTTTGAGGTGGCCGATTCGGTATCAGAGGGCGCCGCACAAGCCTATCGGCGCATTGCCGCCAATTATGGCGAAGCCAATGTGCTGAATGATGCCCTGCACGGGCAACGGTTCCAATCCTTTGTTTTCGACTTGCTATCCGGAGCCCAGGAATGGCAACGGAATATGGCATGGATGGTTGCCACTGCGCTCAGCGCCGGCAAACCGTCCGTGGTGGAACTTCCCACCATGAGGGAAGTCGAGGATTTGCTTCCAATGTTGCGCAACTATGGGCTCAAACCGTTCTCCCCCACACCTTCCGGCAGCTGGATAGGCGATGTCGCAGTGTTGAATGCCCAGATGCCTGCGGCGGACCGATACCGTGCGTATTTGGCCGTGGCATTAGGACAGGTAAAGGTGATTATCGGCACCCGCGCAGTGATGTATGCGCCGGTTGAGGGTCCCGCTTTGTTCGCCATATTGGAAGATGCCGCCTATCAGAACATGGATGGCATGATGCCGTATCCGCAGGCACGCGGTGTGATGCGGTTGCGTGCCAAATCGCATGGCGGCGTATTCGTGGCGATGGCCAATGCGCGCACGGTGCAGAGTCAGTGGGAGAACACTGGTCCAGGCACGGTGGAGACGCCGGTGAGTGGCTATTCCACGGCGATTCACCCTCTTGCCTCACCGTTGAAGGATGCAACGCCGTGGGTTCGTTGGCTGAATCGCGACGAGCTGGCTCGTTTGGCGGATGCGACCATCGGCGCTCGTGTGCCTCATACGGCTGTGCGTGTGCTCAGCAAAGCGTTGGAAAGCGGCCCCGTGCTGCTCTCGATTCCTCAGGACAGTACCAGTGAAGCATTGAGCTGTGCGAAATGCCACCGTCAGGCACGATGCGCGAAATGTTCCGGTCCGCTGCAATTGCCGGCAGATAGAAGCGAATCCGCGCCTCGGTGTCAATGGTGCGGCACTGCGGCCATTCATTGGACATGCCCCGGCTGTGGGCATGAACGCATGCGTGTGGTACGTGTGGGGGCGGCCGGCACGGCTGCTGAATTGGCTGGACTGTTCCGCGGCGTGCCGATGGTGTTGTCCAGCAAGGCTCAGGGATTGGTCCGCGATGTGCCATGCAAGCCGATGATTGTGATTGCCACGCCGGGTTTCGAGCCGCGTGTACGCCCGGTGAGCAATGAGCGGGGGGCGGCTGGCCACGAATACCGCGCCGTGGCGATTCTTGATGCTTGGACCAGTCTGTATGCACTGGGTGTAGATGCACGCTTGGATACGTTGACGGCTTGGATGCGGGCGGTTTCGCTGTGCGCGCCTCGCTCTCGAGGCGGGCAGGCGCTGATATTAGGAGAGACCGATCCGGCCATCGCTCAATCGTTGATGATGTGGGATTCGCGAATTTTGGCATCCAAGGATCTGGACGAGCGCATGGAAACCGGTATGCCGCCGACTGTGGCCGCGGCCTGTGTGTGGGGACGACGCGATGCGGTGATGACGCTGATGCAGCGCATTGGCGCGCTCGGAGGAGACTGGGCGGTATGCGGCGAGTTGCCGGGCATGCTGGGACCGGTGCCGATTGCTCAGCCCGATACCGTCGATGCGCGGGAGCTCGAAGCCACGGCCGACCGGGTGAAAGCCGTGGTACGTGTGCCGCAAAGCCAGCGAGCTGAGCTGGCCATTCGTCTTCACCGGGAAACCGCCCGTCATGTGGCCTCTCGGGAACCCGGCGAACTCCGATTCCGTATTGATCCTAAAGACCTGATCTAGGTTTCCCGTGTCAACGTCTCTCTGGCTCCCCTCTGGAGGCTGAGCCTAAAGCAAACAGCCCAGCGGGCTGTTCGTAGGCGGAGGCGAGACGATAGTCGAGCCAGAAGGTCTCGGGCAAGACCCGTCCATAATTGCAGGACGAGCTGTCTGTGACGGCAGACTGAGGGGAGGCCCAAAAACCAAATCGTCTCCAACACGTGAAACGATGATTACAGAACAACAACCTCAAAACGGAGGAGGAACCATGAAGGGTTGGCCCGGAGAGCCGGATATGGATTACGATGTGCTGGTTGCAGACGGCGAAGCTGCCACGAACGCCGGCAAACCAATCACCGACGTGATTTTCGACTTCGGCAATGTACTGATCTACTGGGATCCGGCCGCAGTGCTTATCCCCCGTTACAGCCAGAAGACCATCGACGCATTTCTCGATAACGACATCTCCGGTTTCTACGATGTCAACGACCTCATGGACGGCGGCACCAGCACCGAGGAGGCCATCGCTATTATGCGCGAGCGCAAGGGCGACAAGTGGGCCGACATCCTCGACTATTACATCAAGAACTTCCGCGATTCCCTGACCGGCATTGTGCCCGGCGCGCGCGTGCTGGTCGACGACCTCAAGGCTGCCGGCATCGGAGTATGGGGACTGAGCAACTGGGAGGCCAGCTTGTTCCATGTGGCCGAGGAACAGTGTGACATCCTGCAGAAGCTGGATGGCAAGCTGGTCTCCGGTTTTGTTAAGCTGCGCAAACCCCATAAGGAAATCTATGATGCGGCGCTGAAGGAGTTCGGCATCAAGGCAGATGGCGCTCTGTTCATTGACGACAAGGCCATGAACATCGTTGGCTCGAACGCTGCAGGCATTCGTGGCGTTCGCTTCCAGAATCCCGTCAAGCTGCGCGAATTGCTCATTGCCAACGGCGTGAACATTCCCGACGTGCAGTAGGACTCTGTTCCGCACCCCGCTTTTGACACTCGTCAGATGCAGAGCCTGCGCATGTGCGGCCACCGCATTCTCGCTTATCCGTTGACAATGACTTTATCCGTGACATGAGCACGGGTTTGTTCCCGCTAAGGAAGAAATATGCTCAAACTAGTGTTTGCCGGCACGCCCGATGTAGCAGTGCCCTCACTTCAGGCGTTCGCCGCCGACTCTCGTTTTGAGGTCGTCGGCGTCATCACCCGTCCGGACGCGCCTACTGGTCGTGGTCGAAAGCTCACGCCGAGCCCGGTCAAAGCCGCAGCCGTGGAGCTTGGTCTGACCGTGATTGACGCCAAGCCTCGCTCCCCCGAGTTCATGGAGGCCCTGAAGGGGCTGCATGCGGATATCGCCGCCGTCATCGCTTATGGCAATATCCTGCCTAAGTCCGTGCTGGATGCCGTGCCGATGGGCTGGTACAACCTGCACTTCTCCAACCTGCCGAAGTGGCGCGGCGCTGCCCCCGCCCAACGTGCAATTTGGAACGGCGATCCGACCACTGGTGCCGATGTATTCAAGGTCGGAGAAGGTCTGGATGATGGGCCAATCATCGCCTCGTTGACGGTCGAGCTGACTGGTCGGGAGACTTCTGGCGAGTTGCTCACACGATTGGCGGAAGAGGGCGCGCCCATGTATGTGGACGCTTTGGCCGCCGTGGGTGATGGCACTGCCATATTCACACCACAGCCCGCCGAGGGTTTGGAATACGCGCATAAAATCACCGTGGAAGATGCTCGCATCAACTGGGCTGACCCGGCGGAGGCCATCGACCGCCAGATTCGTGCATGCACGCCGCATCCGGGAGCTTGGACCGAACTGTTTGCAGAGGGGTTGATAGCTGACAGCGGCGAGGCCAACGAGGAATCGTCGAATCTTGCGACCACCGCCAAGTCTCTCACATTGCACATTCTTGCCGCGCAACCGGCTGATCAGACGAATCCCAATACTCCGATCGACCTCGATCCCGGCGAACTGAAGGTCGGCAAAAAGAACGTTTGGGCTGGCACTGGCACTGACACACTGGAACTCACCCAGGTCAAAGCTCAGGGCAAGAAAGCCATGTGCGCTGCCGACTGGGCCCGAGGCGCACACCTTTCCCCCACCGCCTGCGTGAGGTAAAACCGTATTGCTCCTGCTGGCGGGACAAGCCGTATAGCAAAACAGCCCGGTGGGCTGTTTGTAGGCGAGTGTGAGCCGTCAGGCGAATCAGAAAAAACATGGCCATAGGCCATCCGCGATTGCAGGGCTCGGAGAGCTGTCGAACACAGTGAGACTGAGGGCGGTCGTTAGGGCATCTCGCTAGGAACCATCCTCAGTCTTGCTTCGCAAGCCAGCTCCCAACAGTCAGGAGCAAAGCAAAAGGTCCGGTACCTTCTTTGTGAAGGTACCGGACCTTTTCAACTATGCAATCTGCTATCAGGCAAGACCGGAGAGCTTGTTGATAAGCTCCGGGTCACGGGTCGCGCCCTTGTCGGCCGAGCGGGCGAAAGCAGCGTATGCCTTCAACGCCTGGGAGACATGACGGTCGCGATGAGCCACGTAGCCGTCGCCGGCCTCAAGTTCACGACGACGCTCGTCCAGCTGCTCGTCGGTCAGCTCGACGTTCACGGAACGGGCTTCGATGTCAATGTCGATGATGTCGCCGTTCTTGATGAGCGCCACTGGGCCCTTGTTTGCAGCCTCAGGAGCCATGTGGCCGATGGCCAGACCGGAGGAACCACCGGAGTAGCGGCCGTCGGTGAGCATTGCGACCTGCTTGCCGATGCCCTTGCCCTTGACGAAGGAGGTCGGGTACAGCATCTCCTGCATACCCGGACCGCCCTTCGGGCCCTCGTAACGAATGACCAGAGCCATGCCGGGCTTCAGGGTGTCGTTCAGGATGACTTCAATGGCCTGCTCCTGGGAGTCGACCACCAGAGCCGGTCCGCGGAACTTCCAGATCTCCGGCGGCACACCGGCGGTCTTGACCACGCAGCCGTCGGGGGCCAGGTTGCCGCGCAGCACGGCGAGGCCGCCCTCGTGGATCTCCGGGTGATCGATGTCGTGGATGGCGCCGTTGACACGGTCGCGGTCGAGCGAGTCGAACAAAGTGGTGTGCGTCCACGGTTCCGGGGAGATGATGTGGCCAGGCGCGGCCTTGTACATCTGCTGGGCTTCCTCGGTGCAGGTCGGGCGCATGATGTCCCAATCGGCGAGCTTAGCTTCCAGCGTCGGGTAGTCGATGGAGTGCACGTTGGTGTGCAGCTTGCCGGCGCGGTCGAGTTCGCCGAGGATACCGGTGATGCCGCCGGCGCGATGCACATCGGAAATCTCCCACTTGCCGGAGGGCGAAGCCTTGCAGATGCACGGCACGGTGTGCGAGATGCGCTCGATGTCGTCCAGGGTGAAGTCCACATCGGCGGACTGGGCCATGGCGAGAATGTGCAGCACGGTGTTGGTGGAACCGCCCATGGCCACATCCATGGTCATGGCGTTCTCGAAGGCTTCCTTGGTGGCAATGGAGCGCGGCAGCACGGAATCGTCGGAATCGTCGTAGTACTGGTGGGCGATCTTGACGACCTGCTGGGCGGCGCGCTTGAACAGGTCCTTGCGGTAGGAGTGGGAGGCGAGGATGGTGCCGTTGCCGGGCAGGGCCAGGCCGATGGCCTCGGTCAGGCAGTTCATCGAGTTGGCGGTGAACATGCCGGCGCAGGAGCCGCAGGTCGGGCAGACGGTCTTCTCGTAGTTGAGCAGTTCCTCGTCGGACACGGAGTCGTCGGCGGTGGCGTACATCACGTCGATGAGGTCGGTGCTCTTGACGGTGCCGTCGGCGAGCACCGTGGTGCCGGCCTCCATCGGGCCGCCGGAGACGAACACGGTCGGGATGTTGAGGCGCAGGGCGGCCATCAGCATGCCCGGCACGACCTTGTCGCAGTTCGGGATGCAGATCAGGGCGTCGGCACAGTGCGCGTTGCACTGGTATTCGACGGTGTCGGCGATGATATCGCGGGAAGGCAGAGAGTACAGCATGCCGGTGTGGCCCATGGCGATGCCGTCGTCCACAGCCATCGTGTTGAACTCGCGCGGAATGCCGCCGGCTTCCCGGATGGCCTCGGAAACGATGCGTCCGACCTTGTTCAGATGAACGTGGCCAGGCAGGAACTCATCGAAGGAGTTGGCGATGGCGATGATGGGCTTCTTGCCCATGTCGTCTCCGCTGACGCCTGCAGCACGGTAAAGGGCTCGAGCGCCTGCAAAGACGCGCCCTGACATAATTTTTGCAGATCGCATTTCAGTCATGGTTCTATTCAAGCCTTTGCGAGGGACACGCCACTTGTCAAGAGTCGAATAGTGGAATTTTCAAAAACGTAACGTTTCTCACACATAAATTTTCTTGGAAGAAGTCGTCCCAAACCTCTATACTCGCTTCGTTGAGATAGATTTTCCAAGTCTGGAGATATGAATAATGGCTTTTGGCACTGACCCGACCCCTGATGGTCTCGCAAACCCGCCGATCGACGACCTGATGCAGCACGCCGATTCCAAGTACGCTCTGGCCATTTTCGCCGCCAAGCGCGCCCGTCAGATCAACTCCTACTTCACCCAGCTTAACGAGGGCCTGCTGCAGAACGTCGGACCGCTGGTCGAATACCAGAACAACGAGAAGCCGCTGTCCATCGCATTCCGCGAGATCGACGAGGGCCTGCTTGAGGAGACCCTGGGCGAGGACGACACCAACGAGGGCAACTGATTTCCCGCTGGCTTGGGCTTGAGTTAGACACTTACCCGATGCTTGCCGCATAGTTGCCGTCGATATGCTTTCGACTGATTTAGGGCGACACACTTGCTCATGTTGCGGCAATCGGCTATAACTCAAGTTCAGGAGCGAACGTGTTGTTAAGGGCTCGCGCCACCGTGTGGTTGGCACGAGCCCTTAACTATGTGTGCTTCATCAATAACTCAATACATAACAATCAACGACGTATCATTGTGCCTCGCTTTCCGCGGGGCGATAAGTCCTGAAGAAAGGGATGATATGACAGAAGAACATCGGCTTATTTCCGCCGAATCCGTGACCGAAGGTCACCCCGATAAGGTCTGCGATCAAATCTCCGACGCCATTCTTGATGATCTGCTGGCCCAGGATCCGTCCAGCCATGTGGCCGTGGAGACCTCCGCCGCCACCGGCGTGTTCCTGGTCTTCGGCGAAGTCACGTCTGAGGGATATTGCGACGTGCAGTCCAAGGTGCGCGAGACGCTGCGCAATATCGGCTACACCTCCTCCGAGGTCGGTCTCGATGCCGATTCCTGCGGCGTTGTGGTGGCCATCACCGAGCAGAGCGCCGAAATCAACCAAGGTGTTGCTCGACTGACCGGCGCGCAAGAGACCGCCGCCAGCCGTGAAGAGCGTTACGAGGCACAGGGTGCCGGCGATCAGGGCGTGATGTTCGGCTATGCCACCGACGAGACCCCGACGTTGATGCCGCTGCCGATCTACTTGGCGCATCGCCTCGCCTTCCGCCTGACCGAGGTCCGCAAGTCCGGCGAAGTGCCGCACCTGCGTCCGGACGGCAAAACCCAGGTGACCATTGAATACGACGACAACGATCAGCCAGTTCGGCTGGACACCGTGCTGATTTCCACCCAACATGACCCTGAGGTTACACAGGATTGGCTTGCGGTTGAGCTGAAGAAGCACGTGATTGCTCCGGTGCTTGATGAAGTGCTGGGTTCCAAGGTGCCGCATGACAACTACCGCCAGCTGGTTAACCCGACCGGTTCGTTCGTGCTTGGCGGCCCGGCCGCCGACGCCGGCCTAACCGGCCGCAAGATCATCGTGGACACCTACGGTGGCGCTGCTCACCACGGTGGCGGCGCGTTCTCCGGCAAGGACCCGTCCAAGGTCGACCGTTCCGCCGCGTATGCGACTCGCTGGGTTGCCAAGAACATCGTTGCTGCCGGTCTGGCCCACAAGGTCGAGATTCAGATCGCCTACGCCATTGGTGTTGCCGACCCGGTGTCCGTCAACGTGGAAACCTTCGGCACCGAGCAGGGTGTGACGCGAGGCCAGATCGCCGCCGCCGTGCGCAAGGTCTTCGATCTGCGCCCCGCTGCGATTATCGACGAGCTGGATCTGAAACGTCCGATTTATCTGAAGACCGCCGCGTATGGTCACTTCGGACGTACGGACGTTGAGTTCCCGTGGGAGAAGACCGACAAGGTCGAGGAGCTCAAGGCCGCGATTGCTGGGGAGTGAGCTGAATTAAGCTCCAATTGAATTAAACGGGTGCCTCCCACTTGTTACGGTGGAAGGCACCCGTTTTTCAAGCACTGCTAACATGCCTCTCTATTCAGAGGCATGTTAGTAGTAAACCCAGTAGTATATTCCAGTGCGCAGTAGCATGAAAACATATCTCGCCTAAATGCCAAAGGAGCCTAGCATGGAACGCGTCAGACTTGTCGACTGGCTGAAGAGCGAGCGAGACCAGCATGTTGGTGGAGGCCTGTACTACAACTCACAGATTCTATTTGCCTACAATTCCAACCACATGGAAGGCTCCACTCTTTCACCAGAACAAACCGCGCAGCTGTTCAACACGGGTGCCTTGCTCCCCGACAACATCAACGATGAAATCAGAGCAGACGATGTCGCCGAAACAACGAACCACTTCAATGCGTTCAATTGGGTCTTAGATCATGTAGACGACCCAGTAAACAAAAGCCTTGTATGCAGCCTTCATGGAATTCTCAAACGCGGCACCAGCCAAGAATTCGACGCCAACCGCAACGTCGGCGGATACAAAATAGTGCCCAACGTCATCAGCCAACTTGAGGGAATTCATACGGTACTCCCCGCAGATGTGCCTCTTGCCATGAAACAGGTATTCAGCTTGTACTCACAATTGGAAGATGATCCTTTTGCAATCGCAAAAGCACATTGGATGTTCGAATCCACGCACCCATTCTCCGACAGTAACGGTCGAATTGGGCGACTCGTCATGTTTAAAGAACTCTTGCGCTTAGATTCCGTTCCAGCTCTGGTATTGGACGAACACCACAATCTTTATACTCGCGCACTAAAGAATTTCCCAAACGAACCCGGATATCTGGTGGACCTGCTTCTTAATGAACGCGATTACTATCAACGAATGATCGAAACATACGCACCGAACCGTATCCGATACTCATACGTTGACCAGTGGAACCAAGCTGGTATCGTTACCCCCATCACAAATCCTTAATACTCTCTATGGTTTACCGTGCATGCCGGCCCTGGCCGGGCTTATTCCGACCATCGGATTGTGGCGGATACTGTTGTGGGGAATAACCCTGTTCCTGACCATAGCCGCCTGCGACATTGGGAACCTGACTGGCGGGAGGCTGAGGATAGGGTTGGGCCGGCTGAACCGGATTCTGCGGAACCGGATTCGCCTGCTGCTGAGGCTGAGCATACCGAGGAGATACCGGACCGACATTCCGCCGGTACTGCGATGGCACCTGAGCCGGGCCCGGAGCCTGGTACTGCGGCACAGGCCGGGACCCGGGACCGCCATACTGCGGCGAATACGGTCGGTTCGGATACGCCATACCCGGCACAGGCTGACGCGGACCCGCATACGGCGACGGGCCAGCGGCAACGGCACCCGGCAACGGACGACGACCCTGCTTTCCACGCTTCGACAACACCACCGCCAACACGATGCCACCAGCCACAACGGCGATACCCACGCCACCGGCGGCCAGCCACACCCACACCGGCACACCGGACGACTTCACGCCGTCCCTACCGTCACCGGTACCCGGCAGCACGGTCCTGCCGCCGGCCTTGTCCGCGGTCGCCGTGGCGGAATACCTCATGCAATCCGAACCACCATCCGACCTGCACTGCTCGACCTTCTTCCACGCGGCTTTCTGACGCTCATACTCCCTGCCAATCTCACCGGCCTGGCAAGGAACGGGAAGCGAGTCATCGAGTACGTCGCCTACGCCGTCGGGGTTCGTGGAGCAATCCTGCGCATACCACTTCGAACGATCATCCGACAGCTTCGACGCCGCGGTCACCTGCGCCTCCAAAATCGGATTCACATCCGGATACTGCGTCGGATCCACCGTCAGGAGCCTGGCAACATCCACCTGGCCATAACCCCTCTTATGCCCCGGATCCAGCTTCGCCTCACCCGAATCATTGCCCTTCGTGTTACGCACCAAAGACTGCAGAATCTGATTACCCGTCGCGTCCGGCCACTTCTGCACCACCAACGCCAAATACCCAGACAACACAGCCGAACCAGTCGACGTACCACCCGTATCCACCGAAATGTGTGTCGAATTATCGGACGGACGAAGCACCTGATCACCCGGGGAAAGAATGTTCACGTTCGCATCAGCAACATCCGAAATGCCGGCGATCTGCCCATCAGGACCGACCTCGTTGTTACGGATCACACCGGGAAACGAATTCCAGAACCGAGGGTCGCCGGTCATCACATCCGTGCTACTGCCATTGACAAGGGCATCCGTCTCCTTGTCGTTCGAACGGCCCGACACGATAATCACGCCATGACGCAACGCATCAAGCATCCCATCATAACCATAATCGCCCACAGCACCGATGTTCGACATGTTGATGACACGCGCGCCCCAATCGACCATGGCATCGATATCCTTATCGGCATTCTGCCCGACCATCCCCTGGCATGGGTCATTCGATTCAAGCACGTTGCCACGCCCACCAGTGATGAACAGAACATCAGCCTTCGGCACCAGACCCGTTATCCCCTGGCTCCCATCCCAACTCTTGCCATTGCCCACCAGCCACGTGAGCATGGCCGTGCCGTGCGACGAATAACCACCACTCTCCTTGGACGTGACGGCCGCCTGCAAATCACCATCATCCAACACACACTTGGCCGGTCCATCATTCTCTACATCGACGAACGAACCGACCTGATACTTCACCTTCGCGTCCGACAACCCCGGATAATCCGAAACAACCTGGAAGTCATACATGCCGACCTTCACACCCGAACCATCCAGACCAGCCTCATGCGCCGAGACAACCGCACTGTCCTTCACCGGCCACAAGCCACCCATATCATCCGCATACGCGGACGGCGACACACTAAAGGCCATGGCAGTAGCCAATACAGCCGAGCATATGGGCATGATCCCGCTCGTCATCCGCCCCGTTTTCCCCAAACCTGCCCAGCCGCGCATCATCGCCCTTTCTCTCATCGAACTTACGAGAAGCATACCGCAAAACGCGATACCACAACGATCACATACCAGACCGAATCTTTCGCACGAAACAAAAAGTGGTCCCGCCGCTAAACGGCAGGACCACTTCGTGCATTTCACGCGCCCGTGCACCACGCATCAGGCGCGGTCAGTCCGCCACGGCATCACGCCTTGGCGACCTCAACGGCCAGCTCGGCGCCTTCCTTCACTTCGAAGGAGGTAGCCAGCGTCTCGTGGGCGATCAGATCCTTGAACTGCTCGACCTTGGCCACATCAACAGCCGGCACGGTCAGCACCAGGGAGATGCGATCGGCGATGTCCAGATCGGCGGCCTTGCGGGCGTCCTGCACGGCGCGAATGGCGTCGCGGGCGTAGCCTTCAGCCAGCAGGTCGTCATCCAGAGCGGTGTCGAGAATCACGAAGCCACCGGTCGGCAGAGCGGCGGACACCGAAGCAGCGGCCTCGGCGGCATTCTCCTCCTCCACACGGTTGATGAGCTCGTACTCGCCTTCGACCAGTTCCAAATCGCCGGACGGCGTGGAAACCACCGGAGCGCCGGAAGCGTTTACGCTCCAGTCGCCGGACTTGGAGGCCTTGATGGCGAACTGCACCTGCTTGCCCAGACGCGGGCCGGCAGCGCGAGCGTTCACGCGCAGCTCGTGCACGATCTTCAGACCCTGGGAACCAGCGTCCTCCATCGTGCAGAATTCGATATCCTTGACGTTGAGCTCGGACTTCAGCAACTCGTCGTAGGCCTTGACTGCGTCCACATCCTCGGCCACCACAGTGAGCTTGGCGAGCGGCTGGCGCACGCGGATCTTGGCGGCCTTGCGCAGGGACAGAGTGCCGGAAACGACTTCGCGCACCTTCTCCATTGCGGCGACCAAAGCCGGATCGTCAACCAGCACGCGACCAAGTTCGGTATCCGCACCGGTCTTCTCGTCCACCACATACGGCCAGTCGGCCAGATGCACGGACTCGCCACCGGTCAGGCCACGCCACACGGACTCGGCTTCCATCGGAGCAAGCGGCGCAAGCACGCGCATGAACGCCTCAAGCACGGTGTACAGCGTATTGAACGCGTTCGCATCCTCGTTCCAGAAGCGGTCACGGGTGTTGCGGATGTACCAGTTGGTGAGCACGTCGATGAAGTCGGAGACCGCATCGCAGGCGTCGGAAATCGCAAACTCGTTCAGCGACTTCTCCACACGCTCCACCAGACGGCGGGTGCGGGCCAGCAGATAGCGATCCATCTGCGGCAGGCCAGCGACCTCGTCGGCACGCAGCTGGCGGGCGTCGAATCCGACCCCACCGTTGGCCGCGTTGGCGTACAGAGTGAAGAAGTAGTAGGAGCTCCATACCGGCAGCATGACCTGGCGCACGGTGTCGCGGATGCCCTCGGCGGTGACGATCAGGTTGCCGCCGCGCAGAATCGGCGAGGACATGAGGAACCAGCGCATGGCGTCGGAACCGTACTTGTCGAACACGCCGTTCACGTCCGGGTAGTTGCGCAGGTGCTTGGACATCTTCTGGCCGTCGGAGCCGAGCACGATGCCGTGGCAGATCACGTTCTTGAATGCCGGTCGGTCGAACAGGGCGGTCGCCATGACGTGCAGCAGGTAGAACCAGCCACGAGTCTGGCCGATGTATTCCACGATGTAATCGGCCGGGAAGTGCTGTTCGAACTTCTCCTTGTTCTCGAACGGGTAGTGGAACTGCGCGAACGACATGGAGCCGGACTCGAACCAGCAATCGAGCACATCAGAGATACGGTGCATGTGCGATTTGCCGGTCGGATCATCCGGGTTCACGCGCGTCAGGTTGTCGATCCACGGACGGTGCATATTGACGTTGCCGTCCTTGTCGCGCGGGTAGTCGCCAAAGTCGGCCTTGAGCTCTTCAAGCGAACCGTACACGTCCACACGAGGGTACTTCGGGTCATCGGACACCCACACCGGAATCGGGGAACCCCAGAAACGGTTGCGGGAGATGGACCAATCACGCGCGTTGGCAAGCCACTTGCCGAATTGGCCGTCCTTCACGTTCTCCGGAATCCAGTTGATCTGCTGGTTGAGCTCCAGCAGGCGCGGCTTGATCTTGGTCACGGACACGAACCAGGAGGACACCGGCTTGTAGATCAGCGGGGTGGCGCAGCGCCAGCAGTGCGGGTAGGAGTGCACGTAGCTCTTCTCCTGGAAAAGGATCGCGCGCTGATCTTCGGGAATCTCAGCAAGCGGGCCATCGCCGGCACGCAGGTTGCGCAGGATCGGCAGATTCGCGTCGAACACGTACATGCCCTCGTATTCTGGGCACTGGGAGGTGAAGCGGCAGCCGGCGTCGAGCACATCAGTGCTCTTGACCCCGTGCGCGTTCAGCGTGTTCATATCGTCTTCACCGTAGGGAGCCTGGTGAACCAGACCGGTACCTTCGACGGTGTCGACGTAGTCGGCGGTGAAGATCGTGTAGCCGTTCGGGCCGGGCACGTTGCCTTCGGTCTCGGCCTTCTCCCCCGCGAAGTACGGGAAGACCGGGTAGTAGCGGCGACCGGCCAGCTCAGAACCTTTGAGCTCGCGCACGACCTCGTAGTTCTCGCCGAGTTCCTTCTCGTAGTGCGGCAGCAGCGGCTTGCCGAAGTAGAACTTCTTGCCGGCGAACTTGCCTTCAGTGGGGCGCACCTCGACATAATCGATGTCGGCGCCGACCACGATGGCGAAGTTGGTGGGCACGGTCCACGGCGTAGTGGTCCAGAAGACGGCGTAGGCGTCTTCCTCATCACGCATCTTGACGGCCACAGACACGGTGGTGTCCTGACGATCCTGGTACACGTCGGCATCCATACGCAGCTCGTGCGCGGAAAGCGGCGTCTGATCCTTCGGGCAGTACGGCAGCACGCGGTAGCCCTGATAGGCCAGGCCCTTGTCGTAGAGCTGCTTGAAAGCCCACATCACCGACTCCATGTACGGGATGTTCAGGGTCTTGTAGCCACGCTCGAAGTCCACCCAACGGGCCTGACGATGCACGTAGTCCTGCCATTCGTGCGTGTACTTCAGCACGGAGGCGCGGCAGGCATCGTTGAACTTGTCGATGCCCATCTTCTCGATCTGGTCGACCGAGTCGATGCCGAGTTCCTTCTGGGCCTCGAGCTCGGCGGGCAGGCCGTGGGTGTCCCAACCGAACACGCGGTTGACCTTGCGGCCCTTCATGGTCTGGTAGCGCGGGATCACATCCTTGGCATAGCCGGTCAGCAGGTGGCCGTAGTGCGGCAGACCGTTCGCGAAAGGTGGGCCGTCGAAGAATACGAACTCGTTCTGGCTGTGGTCGCCAGAAGGATTACGCTCCACCGACTTCTGGAAGGTATCGTCCTTATCCCAATAGTTAAGAACGGTCTCCTCCATTTGGGGGAAGCTGGGGTTCGGCGCCACGTGTGCGGTTTCGCCGCCTTCGTTCGCCTTGGGATATACGTTTTCGCTCACCGTAAATCTCCTAGTTGTACTGTGCACTGGTCCTACAGGAGCATCATTGGTGGCGATTGATTCAAGTGGCCGCTTTAGTAGTCGCCTCGCTCGAAACCATCGTCGGATGATGTTCCTGCCTACGAGGACGATGACGAGCGCTTTGCACGCTCCGCACCGCGGTACCACCTCGCTTATCGCACCGGTTGCGCTCCGCCGAACTGTTGCACTCAACGCAGCGCGGCCCGTACGACCGCTTGTGTTCGGCTGTCTCGGGCCGATCCCGTCGGTTCTACTTGGCGATTGCCGCCGTTCTTCCGAAGACTCCCCGCTGATAACGGATCACTGCCTCACAACGGTGCATATCCTAACACGCTGCGCGGTCAAATCCGCGCGAATGTTCATCTTCATTCCATATCCAACGGAACCGGATGATCCGGCGCGGGAAAAGCCCGATTCAATTCCGCATATTCGGCATCGCTCAATGGATCGGACGATAGTACAGCCAGATTCTCCATCACAGGCTTCGGGTCTCCACTGCGCGGAATAGCAATGATGTTGGGATTGCGCAGCACGAACGCAAGCAGCACCTGCATCGGTGTAAATCCGTGCGGTTGGGCCACTGCCCGCACGGCCTCACTGTTCACCAGCCCACGGCGCAACGCACCGGCCTGGGCGAGCGGACAGTATGCCATCACCGGAATGCGGCGTTCGGCAAGCCACGGCAGCAAATCTACTTCAATGCCGCGCGAACCCAAATGATACAGCACCTGATCCACGCAACAGTGCGTGTCATCGGCAACCTGCAGAAGCTCACGCATGTCATTGAGGTCAAGGTTCGAAACGCCCCATCGGCGAATCAGCCCGTCCGCCACCGCCGCTTCCATACATTCCGCGGTCTCCTCGAATGGAATCGAGCCACGCCAGTGCAACAGATACATGTCCAGATAATCAGTGCCAAGACGCTCCAGACTGTCTTCCAAGCTACGGCGCAAATGTCCGCGCCCGGCATTGTGCGGATACACCTTGAATACCAGATACAATGGTATACGGGTATACGCCATATTTTCCGGGCATCGCATCATGGCACGATTGCCGCGCAGCCACCACAGGACCGCCACGAAGCCGCCGCGCAGCACCCCACCCCAAAAAACAAGCAAGGCCCCGGACCACCATCCGAGGCCAAGCAAGTGCGAAAGAATCGCCCTCACAGCACAGCAATCACATGACGCTGAACCGTTCGCGGACCTGAGCCGCGGTGCCGTAAGAGGCCTGGGCGCCCAAACCCGTCGCCGCATACGCGGCAACATACGAGGCCAATTGCGCGCTATTGGCCAGGGAATGGCCCGCCGCCAGTCCGGCAAGAACCGTACCCATAAAGGCATCACCGCAACCGGTGGTGTCGATGGCATCGACCTTGACCGGAGCAATCCGATGGATGTCATCGCCGTCGATGACCACCGATCCATCACCACCAAGGGTAATCACCGCCTGTTCGAATCCGAAATCATGCATATGCTGCGCCATAGAAGACCAGTCCAGCCCATCCCAATCATCATCGTCCGGCTCGTCAATCCCCAGCAATTGCGCCATCTCATGCTCATTGACCAGCAGAATATCCGAAGTCTCGATGAGTTCGCCGGGCAGCTCGGCGATGAACGGCGAATCGTTGAGCAGCACTTTCAGTCCGGCTTCATGGCAAAGGCGAGCGCACGCGGTGACGGTCTCCATCGGGCTCTCCAAACACAGGCCGAGCACATCCGCTGAGGTCAGGTCGTCGCGCATCGATTGAATATAGTCAACGCTGACGTGTGCGTTGGAGCCAGGAGAATAAACAATCGTGTTCTCTCCTGCCTCATCCACTGTGATGACCGTAGTCCCGCTGGCCCCATCCACACGGCTTATACGGCTGGTATCCACGCCGGCTTCGTGCAATGCACTGAGGAGGAAATCTGCATTAATATCAGAGCCAACTGCGCCGAATAAACGGACATCAGCTCCGATACGCGCAGCTGCAGAAGCCTGATTTCCAGACTTGCCTCCGGGAAGCACCCGCAATGGACCGCCTACAACCGTTTCACCCGGCCCCGGCAGGTGTTCAGTCGTAACGGTGTAGTCAGCGTTCATCGAGCCGACGACGCTAACTGTGCCACAAATATGGTCGAGCAGTTTCAGAAGCGCTGACTCATTCATGGAAACTCCTTCTATATATATGTCTCAATCGTTTTCATGATCGACGCCGGCTGCCAGTGAGGTGATACGACGCATGAATTCGTCAAGGAATCGGCCAGCATCGACGTCGATTGCAACTTGCATGGTCTTGCACGGGTCTTTCAGTCGTGATTCGTCACCGATGGTGCGTCCTCGTGTAGGTCCATCAACATCGACCTTCATATTGATTGGCAATGCGGTAATCAGTGTCGGATCAATCGCCACGCCGACGGCCAACGGATCATGCAGTCCACAACCTCCAAGACGTGGCGACGTGGTCTCATACGCTTTGATGTAGCAATCAGTCATATCGGCAAGGAATTTCCCTGGCGCAGTACCTAGGTCACGCCAACACTTCGTCTCGCTATAGGTCAACAAGGTCTGCAAAGTCACATCAAGACCTACCATCATGGCCGGAGCACCAGAACGGAACAATCGGTCAGCGGCATCCGGATCCTGCGAGATGTTTGCTTCTGCCCAGGGACTTACATTGCCCGGCACGGTAAGAGCACCGCCCATAAGTACGATGCGGCCAATAAGATCCTTGATCTCGGGCGCTTTGGCAAGTGCTGCATCAATGTTGGTCATCGGACCAGTCGGCACATAGACAAGGTCCTTACCATAGGTTTTCGCAGCATCAATGATGAAATCAATAGCGGATCCGTTCTCCGGCGTACGGCCTGAATCGGGGATGTCGACATCGCCTATGCCGTTTTGCCCATGAATAAAGGCAGAAACGTCAAGCACCTCGAACGATTCCGCCGCGCTGGCCTTCGGTAGACCACGGTACACAGGAATTTCAGGGTGGCCCAGCAAATCAGTAACTGCGAGCGCATTGCGCACACCTTGATCAACTGTCACATTCCCATAAGTGCCGGTGATACCAATCAGCTCAACCTCAGAACTGCCTAAAACATATGAGATAGCCAGTGCATCATCAATACCTGTATCTAAATCGAGAATGATCTTGCGCATAATGTATTCCTTTTCCATACGTATTAACAGCAATCAGCTGCTGACCGGAATTCGACGCGCGCTTACGGCTAAGCCACCGCTCCAATGGATTGTCTGGCAATAAACTCAGTCGGCACATAACGCACACCGTTGTCATGATTGGCATGCGGCTCCGCCATCCGCTCCAGCAGCATGTCGACGCCCAGACTTCCCATGTTTTGCGCTTGTTGAGAGATAACTGACACTGGCGGCGTCATCAACGTGAATTCGTCAATATCGTCGAACGAAATCACTGACATCCCACTGCCGATCTCAATCCCCCGGTCATATAGCAGCCCAATCAAGGTAATCATATCTGGAGAGTATGCACAGATAATCGCGGTTACATCTGCAGCCAGCAGATTGTCAAGCGCAGCACGACGAGACGCGTAAGTCGATGCACATTCGACAATCACGCTGTGTCCATCAGGTAATAGCTCCTTGGCGATGGACAAGAACGCGGTAGCACGTTCATTGATGCTGGACGATCCCAAAGATGGATGTGACACATATCCAATACGCCGATGCCCAAGGCGCACCAGTTCCTTGACTGCGGCTCGAGTTCCAGGAACAGGATCGGATACCACGAACGGCACCGAGTCCAGTCCCTCGATACGTCGATCCACGAACACCACGGGCAAATCGGCAGAGACTAATGCACACACACCCGGCGTCTCAACGCCCTGTGGCACCACGATGGCTCCGTCAATCCGCTGGCCCAGCAGATTGGCTATGAACACGTCCTGCCGCTCAACACTTTCCGCAGAGGTACCAATAAGGGTAGAAACACCGTGGCTGTACAGACGGTTCTCCATAGAGGAAACCAAATCCGCGAAATACGGATTACGCAGGTCAGGAACCAGCAGGCCAACGGTCTTCATTCCAGACGAACGCATAGATTGTGCACGCTGATCAGGTACATATCCCATCTCAGTCACCGTCTCGCGTACCAGACGTCTGGTTTCTTCCGAAAACCGCCCCTTGCCATGCAGAATCTGAGATACGGCCGCGATCGACACGCCAGCACGCTGTGCCACGTCCCGAATCGTCACATATGCCACGGGCTTCTCCTTCGATCCGTCTGTCCTGTCTCTCGTGCAATCCACCACGATGGGTACCAGTCTACGAGAGATGAGGAATCCGTTCGAGTCAAGACAATATGCCCCGAACGGGTTCCGCACCATCACTGCCCCGCTATTCTTGTGTCCAATACAGTAAGAGCTTCTCGCAGCCGGTCCACAAACCTGGCCCTATCCACGTCAATCAGCACCAAGGCGTTGTCAGGAGATGCCGGTTTCGGCCTGGCATCCACGAAAGTTAGACCACGAGCCGCGCCCTCATCAGTCACGACGTCCACATGATGCCGCTCGCCGACGAACAATGTGGAATCCAAGAGATATGCAACCGCGCACAAATCATGGATGGGGCTGTTGACGAATCCGAGCTGATGCCCAGATTCGTTGTAGAACCGCAGTAGTTCGTAAGCCACTTCACTGACCTGACCGCAACCATGCAGGGACTCAATCTCATCAGTCGTGATTTGCGCCCGCTCGGTCACGTCAAGCCCGGCCATCACAATCGGCAAACCAGAGGCGTACACGATGTGGGCAGCCTCCGGATCCACATAGATATTGAACTCCGCCAGAGCAGTGCTGTTGCCATGATCGATACCACCACCCATAAGGCTGATCATGTCGATGTGGCTCTTCACCTCCGGGAAAGTGCGCAGCAACAACGCAATGTTCGTCAGAGGCCCCAGTGCCACTACAGTGACCGGCTCAGAACAGGACATGATGGTATCACGCAAAAATACCACGGCATTGGTAGAGGCAACCGGATAGTCGTATCCGCTGAGTGCCGGACCGTCCATGCCGCTATCGCCGTGGGCTTCCGGAGCACAACGCAACGCTTTGACCAAAGGTCCTTCTTGACCAGATGCCAGCGGCACGTCCGAACGGAGCAGACCCAGAATATGCCGAGCATTTGCAGTGACTTTAGCCAACGTCTGATTGCCGCCGATGGTGGTCACCGCCAGTACGGACAGCGCATCCGTATTGGCAAGCGCCACCATCAGAGCCAAGGCGTCGTCATGGCCAGGATCGCAATCGATGACTATATGCCTCATCTGCTTATTCCTCCCGATCGCCGCCGGCTGTCCCAACAGCGTCAACAGCAGCCAAGTCAGCGTCACGAGACATCAGGTCCTCGATACTGAGCACTCCTCGCAATCCTCTGGCTTCGGCGAGCTGGGCGATGTACGGACGTTTCAGATTAGCCTGCGCAAGCACTTCATCATTCCAGAAGATGTCTGCAATGGGCGCATCCAGCAGCATGTGCTTGTTGGCCATCACGATGCCTCGCTTGAATTCACGCGAAACGAACTCCATATCATGGGTAATCGTGATTACTGTCTTGCCGAGTTCGGACACATAGCGGATTAGACGTCCCAAGCGTTCGGTTCCCCGTCGATCCTGGCCGGCTGTCGGCTCGTCCAGAATCAATATCTGCGGATCCATCACCATGGTCGCGGCAATAGTGACGAACTTACGCATGGAGAACGGCAAATCATAGGGGTGAGTGTCCAACTCATCGGACAGTCCGCACCATTCAGCGGCTTCGGCCACTTTTGTGTCAATGGAAGCCCTGTTCTCCTTACGCTTGACCAGACCGTAAGCAATCTCCTTGCGCACGCTATCTTGGAAAATCTGGTCATTGGGGTTCTGGAATACGTACCCTACTTTGGAGGCAATCTGTGCCGTATGAAAATCGGCAGTGGATTCGCCGTCCACAATCACCGTTCCTTGCGTCGGCTTAAGCAGACCATTCATAAGCTTGACAGTGGTGGTCTTTCCGGCGCCATTCTGACCAATGATGGCCACCGCTTGGCCGAGCTCAAAACTCATTGACACATGTTCGATGGCGGTGAAACCATTCGGATAAGTAAAGCCTACGTCGTGAAGCTCCAAATATGCCATGTCAGCGTCCTTTCCGTTCCTGCGCGATAGCTTCGTCAACCGTCAATGGAATAGGATCGTGCCTGCCAAAACGCTCGTTGCGTTCAAGGTAGTACCGTGCCACCTGCGGCAACTGCCCACCATGTTCAAGCACCGTGGAATCCGTCAGCACATCATGCGCCGTACCGTTCATCACCAGCCGTCCATCGTCCAACAACAACACACGATCGCAGTATTGCGCGATGAGATCAATCTTGTGCTCCACGAGGATGATGGTTTTGCCTTGTTTCTTCAGCAGCCCAATGATGTCGAAAATATCCTCAGTACCCTTAGGATCAAGTTGCGAAGTGGGCTCGTCGAGAATCACAATGTCAGGATCCGTAACTAGCACCGCAGCAAGCGCCACACGCTGCTTCTGACCGCCAGATAGCGCAAAGGGGTTCTTATCCGCCAGCGCTTCCAGACCGAGCAACTTGATCATGCCGTCCACTCTGGGAATCATCTCCTCGCGCGGCACACCAAGGTTCTCAAGCGCATAGGCAATCTCCTCACACACGTTATCCTTGACACCGCTCATTTGAGTAAATGGGTTCTGGAAAGAGTATCCGATCATCGTCGTGAGTCGGGCGTCGTCATAATCGGCAACCGGTTTGCCATCTATCTCAACAGAACCAGACAATTCCCCTCGATAAAAACGAGGAATAAATCCACGAATGATATTGCACACCGTAGTTTTTCCAGAATCATTGGCACCAATCAAGGCATAGGTCAGCCCTTGTTCGATATCGAATGACATGTCATCTATCACGTTGGATTCATCCAACGGATAGCGGTAACTCACATGTTTCAACGAAATACTGGTCATTTAATCACCATCCACACTACATAGCCGATGAACAGCACAAGGCACACGATTTGAATCACCATGTCAACCGGGCGTTTATCAAGCTGATACAACGAAGTCTTACGGGCTTTGGAAAGGAAAGCGCGCGATTGAAGTGCGAGCGCACGCTCCTCGGTTTGCTGAATCAGTGAGAGCACAAGCGGACCCAGCATGGGCACGAATGCTTTCATACGCACCATCAGACCACCTTCGGTCTCGATACCGCGGGATTTCTGTGCATCCATGATCGTGGTGGACAGCGCCGACATCTGCGGCACCATCTGAATAGTGGAGATGATAACGAACGTCATCTTCTTAGGGAAGTTGGCTCGTTCCATCGCGTAGACCATATCCTTGGTATCAGTCACTTGGAAGAACCACATGATCGCCGCACAAATAGCTGCAATCTTCGAAGTAATGCCCAGACTGGCATCAAGACCGGTCTGAGAAAAGCCAATGAACGCCCACACTGGAACCGTGTCGTCATAGTGCACAATGAACACCTGCACGGCAAAGATCAGCACGACAATAAGCAGGATCGACGATAAATACGCCTTGAGATATTTCACGAAAGTGCGGCTGAACAGGCTCAATACCGCAAACATCGGAAACATGGCGTACTGGAACCAATGGCCAGGCGTAAAAATGCTGACAATGATTACCAGCAGGATGAAGCAGAATTTGGTTGATGGATACAGTTTTCCGATTGCGCTGTTCATGCTATGGCCTTCCTGTTACGCACGTAAGGCATGCCGTAATTCAGCTTGACCAAGAAACGGTCCGGCAGCCTTCTGAGGATAATCCAGCTGACACCGACATCAATGATCATGGCAGCCATGCCGGTCAGCAGATTGGTAGACAGCACCGACTGCACCATCGCGCTTCCGGCAGCCAAGAATGCCGCAGTAACCAAATCGGTGCCGGCTCCAGTAACGCCGCCAAACACGAAGATGGTCACCATGGCGGATACCGTCGCGGAGATGACGTTAAGCACAAGACATGCAGCAATTGTACCAATGATGTTGGTATACCACTTCCAACGGGAAAGGAATCCGGAAACCAAACCTATGCTCATGGACGTGAATGCATAGGCGAACGATACCGGGTTCAACATGCCGTTCACCACATTGCCCATCAAACCGGTGACTAGACCCACCCAAGGTCCGCCAATCATCGAGACGAATACAGTTCCGATCTGATCTATGAAAATCGGGAACTTGAGAATGGTGGATAGCTGATATCCCACCACGCTTAGCGACACACCTACCGGAATTAGCAATAGGGCAAGTAGCGAGAAATCGTATCGTATCCCTCGTTTCATTGAACTCTCCTTTCCTTTGATGGGGAATTATCGGTTTCTTTACTGCCATCCGCTTCCAATAACAGGGAAGCAGCAGCATCAAAATTCATATGGTTGACCGTCTCCAACGTATGGATAACAGCATCGGACAGATTGAAGCCGATCCCCGCACACATCGCTCCGCAGATAGCACCGATCGTGTCAGTGTCACCACCGATGTTGGCTGCGCATTCGACGCTACGCCGCAAATCACCTTGATGACGGTAGACGATAGTGACTGCAGCTGGCACGGTTTCCGCGGTCTCCAATCCTGTACCTAGGAATGAGTACAACGTATCCTCGAACACATCATCGCTGATCGATTCATTTGCGATTTGCCGCCCATAATCAATACGACGCAGCAGGTCAGGGCTTGGATACGGATGACCACATCGCGCCGCCTCATGCACCGCGTCGGCAATCAGGTCATACCAGAGGTCCCAATCCATAATGCCGTTGGCGTCTCCAACACGGGCACCATAGCTGACGCATGCCGCCACCGCGGCGGCTCCCTGAATAGCTACGGTGGTGTTATGTGTCGGCGTGCAGACGGCCGCCACATCATCCACCAGGCCGGGCATGTCACGGTAATCATCCACGATGCCAATAGGTGAGATTTTCATGGCTGCGCCATTGGTAGTGCCCATGCGGCCAGCCTGATCTATTGGCACACCATGCTGGATCGCTTCAATCGCACGCTTGGTACTAGGGCCGACCGCGAATGCGCTGGAGGGATCTTCATCCAGCCATCGAATCAGATAGTCGACGAATAGATCGGGGTCGATTTTGCCAGACGTATGGCCAAGCATACGGCATAGCATCATCGTGTTGTCGGTGTCATCCGTGACCTGTCCTGGACGAAAGTCTCGGACAAAGGGTATATCGTCACCATGTGGACTTGGCAGGAAATCAGTGACCCGTCCGAAACGTTTGATGATTTGGTCGCGGGTGAGCGTCTCCGTAGGCATGCCCATTGCATCGCCATAAGCGACTCCAAGCAATACACGTCGAGCGATCTTATGGGATACAGCATTCATGAACGCACCTCCGGAAGTCCACATTTCTCAATGAAAGCCGCAACCTCATCAGTATCAGGAGAGGATTGTGCACCGAATCTCGTACACGTAATCGCGGCGCAAGCGGTGGCGTATCGCAGCGCCTCGCCGAGATCACGGTGACGCACCAGATATTCGACCATGAACGAACCGATGAATGAGTCGCCAGCACCTGTTGTGTCCACTGGGTCAATGTCGTAGGCAGGCACTTCATAACGACGGTTGTCCTTGTCAAAGGCAACGACGCCCCGTTCGCCCAGAGTCAACACCACCAGACCATGATGGTATCGGCGTATGAACACCAGCTGTCCATCAACATCATCCGTGCCGCTCAAAGCCCGGATTGCTTCTTGGCAGGGGGCGAACACATCGACGTTTACAAGCATGTCCAACGTCTGCTGCGCCTGAATGCCCCGGCCAAGCACCGAATCAAGACCATCCTGGAAGTTCAGGACAACGGTCTTCCCTTGCCGCTTGGCCAAGGCAGCTATGTGTGGCGTCAGCAGCGCCGGATTGAAATCAAGATAGACGATATCGGTCTGGCCGATGAGATCAAACGGGAACTCGTCCTCGCCAATCGGCCCGGGCAGCCGCTCACGATCACCCACCATCATTTTCTGACCTGCGGGGTCAACATAAATCAAGCAGGTCGGAGCTTTGTAATTTCCCGCTTGACGAACAACACCACGATGATCGATACGCAGCTTGTCCATATTGGCAATGATGAAATCACTATCCGGATCATCCGCCAATCGTGTAACGATGCCGGTTCTTGCCGAGAGACGGCTCGCTTGCATCAGCACATTCATGCCTCCGCCTCCGTACTGTCTCTGCGTCGATAGCACCGAACAGAATCCATCGCGGACCGGCAGATGGTCGACCTTCGCAACGACATCTAGGGCAATGCCACAGACGGCGAGAATATCCATTGTCGGCGGGGTGCCGCCAACGGCATTCGATGATGCCATGCTCTCCTCCTTGAGATGCTTGTCGTGATTAATTGTTTATGCTAAAACGTTAAATCACTGTATTGAGGATGATGATATAAGCTTTTATCACTCAAGTCAAACGACTGTGTATCCGTGTCGCTTCCATCAGCGTCGCCAAATCATTGTTGATAAAAGTCGTTCCCGTTGGATCGGCAACCTGTCAGGTTGCCGATCCAACGGGAACGCACCGATTTCGGCACAACGAAGCCTGTCCTATGTGCCACCATCCTGAGGGTTAAATCCCTTTCGGCTTACTATTCCACATTTTCCACCCCAAGCTTCTCCTCCAGTTCGGCGACGATCCGCTCGTGCATCTTCTCGTCGATCTTCACGGTGAATATGAAGACCAACAGGCTTAGCACGATGAACGCGAGCGGAATGTAGAACGCGAAAATCTCGAACGTGCGTACATTGGCGGCGGTCATGTCGGAGGCGGCGGCGGAGCCGACCATGCCGGCGGCCACGGCCACGAAACCGACGATGCCGTTGGACAGGGCGCCGGCGATCTTGTCGAGCATCGGGCGCACGGAGAGGGTCACCGCCTCATTGCGCTTGCCCGTCTTGAGCTGGCTGTACTCGGTCGAATCGGTCAGGGAGAGGATCGCGGTCATCTGGATGAACGTGGCGGGCAAATAGAACAGAATCAGCGCCACGATCACCACGGGCAGGCTGGCGAAATCGAGGATGAACAGCACGTAGCCGATGGCCTGGATTGGCAACGGTGTGTTGGACTGTTTCTAGAGGGTCTTTCCTTGTTGTGTGAACTCCACGGGACTCAGGTATCCGAGGGTCGAGTGGAGCCGTTGGTGGTTGTACCACCACACGTACCGGTTGACGTCCGAGCGCAGCCGTTCCACGCTCGTGTAGACGTTGTTGTAAATGAGTTCCTTCTTGATGAGACGGTTGGTGGATTCCACCACCGCGTTGTCGTACGGGCTGCCGGGCCTGGAAAGGGAACGCGTGATGCCGAACGCGGCGAGCATGCGCTCCATCCTTTCGCCGGCGAACTCGCCGCCGCGGTCCGTGTGAAGCACCTGGATGTCCGTCAGGGGGAGCGCGGCGCGGCGAACGCGGCCAGCACAAGGCCGGTGTCATGCCTGACTCCCACGGAATGGCCGGCGATCTCGCGGTTGGCGAGTCCGCCGGGCAGGCAGATGTACGTCCATGAGGCACCGACCTTCACGTAGGCCGGGTCGGAGGCCAGGTGTGTGCGCGGGGCGTAGCCGTCGAACTCGCGGGCGAGGATGTTGGGCGCCGGGTCGCCGTTCGGCCTGGCCGGATGCGGCCTGTAGGCGGCCTTGGAACAGGAGCTGGCCATGCCGTTCCTCTTCATGATCCGGTTGATGCGGCGCCTGGAGAGCGCCACGCCCTCATGCCCCAGGGCGTGCTTGATCTTCCTGGCCCCGTACACCTTGCCGCTGTCCCTCCACACGCGCTCCACGTCCTTCTCATAAGGATCGACGCGCTCGGTCTCGGGGTGTCCGAGCATCCAGTAGCAGGTCGACTTGGCAACGCCCAGGATCCCGCACTGCGCTGATACCGGGCAGCGGCCGGCGTTGGACCGTATGACCTCTACCTTCGTGCGAATACCGGCGCCGCCTGTTCTGAAACATCCACCTCCATCTCCAACCGGCGGTTGCGTTTCCGCAATGCGATCAGCTCGTTCTGCTCCGGCGTCCGGTTGTCGACGGCCCTGGTCGAGCCGCTGTTGCGGATGCCCTGCACCCAACGCTGCAGCGTCGAACGCGGGATGCCGTACCCGACCCTGATCTGCGACGACGGCTTGCCGTTCTCGTACAACTGTACGATCCGCCTCTTGAACTCCTCCTCGTAATGACGCGGATGACTCGCATCGGCCATGACCATCAACTCCTTCGTTGCCCTGTCCCACACGACATCGTCCAATACATTGTAGCCAATCCATTCTCGCTCCTCCCCGTGGCTCGGGTCCTTCCGTTGCGCCACGCCTTGCCGGTGCGCTTCGATACGCCGACGGCATGGGCGGCCTGGGTGAAGTTCATGCCCTCCTCATCCAACAGGCGTACGTACTCCGCCCGCCGTGCCGCGCACATTTCGTTCCTCGTCGGGTAATCGACACCGTTGAACGTCCAGTGGTGTTCGTCGCGGCCCCTGTCGCGATGGTGGTTTCCCGTCACCTGATCCTCCCTGCGGTAGGTCAGGTGTTGCAACGATCACTAGAACCCGCCCCGAACGGCGTGAGACTGGGGGGAGCTCTCCGGCTCTAGCCCGAGGACTCCCCTCAGTCAGCTTCGCTGACGGCTCCCCTCACAGAGGGAAGCCAAAAAGCACTACTCCAGCTCCACCGCGCCGGTGTACAGCTGGTAGTACTCGCCCTTCTGCGCGATCAGCTCGTCATGCGAACCGCGCTCGATAATGTTGCCGTGGTCGAGCACCATGATCACATCGGAGTTGCGCACGGTGGACAGGCGGTGGGCGATGACGAAGACCGTGCGGCCCTTCATCAGGTTATCCATGCCGGCCTGCACGACTTCCTCGGTACGGGTATCGATGGAGGACGTGGCCTCGTCAAGGATCAGCGCTGGTGGATCGGCCACCGCGGCGCGGGCGATGGAGATCAGCTGGCGCTGGCCTTGGGACAGACCGGAACCGTCGCCTTCCAGCACCGTGTTGTAGCCCTTGGGCAGCATGCGGATGAAGCTGTCGGCATTGACCAAACGCGCGGCCTCGATGCATTCCTCATCGGTGGCGTTCAGGCGTCCGTAACGGATGTTGTCCATCACGGTACCGGTGAACAGGTTCACGTCCTGCAACACAATGCCCAAAGACCTGCGCAGATCAGGCTTCTTGATGCCGGACACGGAGATGCCGTCGTACAGAATCTGGCCTTCCTGAATGTCGTAGAACCGGTTGATGAGGTTGGTCACGGTGGTCTTGCCGGCACCGGTGGCACCGACGAGCGCGATCTTCTGACCGGGCTTGGCGAACCAGGTGATGTCGTGCAGCACCGGCTTGTCCGGATTGTAGCCGAAGGTCACGTTGGTGAAGCGCACGTCGCCGCGCAGCAGGGTCAGTCGGCCGTCGGGCGAGGTAATCGCCTGTTCCTTGGCCTTTATCGCAACCTCACGGGCCGAACCCTTGAGCTTTTCGGCGGCCTTCAGCGAACGCGTGCCATCATCGCCGGCCTCGCGCTTCCATGCCCAGTGACCGGTCTCATGGTCGACCTCGGTCATGGTGCGGCCATCCGACCCAAGTTCCACGTTCACGAGCGTCACGGTACCCTTGTCTTCCTCGATGGGCTCATCCATCAGCTTGAAGATACGGGAAGCACCGGCGAGCGCCATCATCACCATGGTCAGCTGCTGAGAAACCTGACCGATCGGGTTGATGAACGAACGGGACAGGGTCAGCAGGGAGACGAGCGTGCCGAGGGTGAGCGGCTTGACACCGGTCAGACCGATGTCGTTGACGCCGGCCAACGAGACGGCGGCTCCGACGATGGCGAGCAGGATGTACAGCAGGTAGCCCATGTTGCCGACGACCGGCATGGTGACGTTGCCCCAAGTGTTCGCTTCGGCGGACGCCTCGAAGAGCTCCTCGTTCTTCTCGTCGAAGGTCTTCTGGGTGGCGTCTTCGTGGTTGAAGACCTTGATGACCTTCTGACCGTTGACGGACTCTTCCACGAAGGCGTTCACGTCGCCGATCCACTGCTGCTGCTTGACGAAGTAGCGGCCGGAACGGCTCACGATCTTGCGCACGATGAAGTACAGCAGAACGGTGAACGCAATCACGAACGCGGTGAATGGAATGGACAGCCACAGCATGGACAGCAGCGCCGCGGCCGCGGAGATAATCGAGGAGAACATCTGCGGGAACGACTGCGAAATCGCCTGACGCAGCGTATCGGTGTCGTTGGTGTAGTGGCTCATGATGTCACCGTGCTCATGGCTGTCGAAGTAGCGAATCGGCAGCTTCTGCTGGTGGGCGAACATGTCGTCACGGATCTTCTTGAGCGTGCCCTGTTCGACGGTGATGATCAGCCACTGCCAAGCCCAGGATGTCACGATGCCGGCCACATACAGGCAGCCCATCAGACTGATGGCGCGCAGCAACGGAGCCCAGTCAGGGTTCGATTCCCCCACCATCGGCAGGATGTAGGTGTCAATCAGCGATTGGAGAAACAGCGCGGATCCGGCCTGTGCGGCGGCGCCGATCAGAATGCACACCACGATGGCGACGACGCGCCACTTGTACTGGAAGATGTAGCTGAAGATGCGCTTGATGGTTCCGGGGTCGGCTTTGCCCATGTCAGGCTTGCGATTCTTGGAACTCTGGTCGTTGCTCATCGTACTTCTCCTTCCTTGGTATCGGCTGCATTGGTATCAGCTGCGCTGGTATCGGCCGTGGGCATAGTCACTGTCACCGTCACGGTTTCGGACGGCTCAGCGGCAGATGGCTCAGCAGCCTGTTCGGCATCGGCTAGTTCTTCAGGCTGGGCCTGGTTCTTGGTCTGGGATTCGTAGATGGAACGGTATTCGTCACAAGTGGCGAGCAGCTCGTCGTGCGCGCCGGATGCCATGATGCGACCGGAATCCATCACCAGAATCATGTCGGATTCCTGCACGGAGGCCACGCGCTGGGCGATGATGATCTTCGTGGTGTCCGGAATCTCGTTGTGGAATGCGGCGCGGATCAGCTTGTCCGTCTTGGTATCGACGGCGCTGGTCGAATCGTCGAGAATCAGAATCTTCGGCTTCTTCAGCAGTGCGCGGGCGATGCACAGGCGCTGGCGCTGTCCGCCGGACACATTGGTACCGCCCTGCTCGATGTACGTGTCGTACTTATCGGGGAATTCCTGAACGAATCCATCGGCCTGCGCGAGCTGCGCGGCATGGCGAATCTCTTCATCGGTGGCGTTCGGGTTGCCCCAGCGCAGGTTTTCAGCAATAGTGCCGGAGAACAGCACGTTCTTCTGCAACACCATGGCCACCTGATCGCGCAGCGCCTCAATGTCATAGTCGCGCACGTCCACGCCGCCGACCTTGAGCGAGCCAGAGCTCACGTCGTAGAGTCGCGGCACCAGCTGCACCAAAGACGACTTTGCCGAACCAGTACCGCCGACGATGCCGATGGTCATGCCGGAACGAATCTTCAGGTTGATATCGTTCAACACGGGCTTTTCGGAACTGTCGGAGTAGCGGAAACTGACGTGGTCGAACTCGATGGAGCCATCGGCCATATCGGTCACCGGCTGAGCCGGGTTCTGCACCGTGCTTTCCTCCTGCAGCACCTGGCAGATACGCTCGGCAGAAGCCTGAGAAATAATCACCATGACGAAAATCATGGACAGCATCATCATGGCCATAAGAATCTGCATAGCATAAGTGACCAGAGAAGTCAGCTCGCCGGTGGACAGACCCAGCGCCGCATTATTGCCGGAAGCGACAATCTGCTGCGCGCCCATCCATGCGATGAGAATCATCGAGGCGTAGACGCACACCATCATGATCGGCATGTTGAAGCTCATGATGCGCTCAGCCTTGGTGAAATCCTTGAAGATGCGCTGGGAGATGCGGCCGAACTTGGAGACCTCGAAGGATTCGCGGTTATAGGACTTGACCACGCGGATGCCCTGCAGGTTCTCGTCGACCACGTTGTTCAACGCATCGTAGGTGTGAAACACGCGCTCGAACACGGGGTGCACGAGCACGACCAGACCGCACAGGCCGATGGCCAGAATCGGGATGCAGGCCAGGAACACCATGGAAATCGACGGGGAGATACGGAACGAGAACAGCCAGGCCACGACCACCATGATCGGGGCACGCACGCCCAGACGAATGATCATCATGTAGGCGTTCTGCAAGTTCGTCACGTCGGTGGTCAGTCGGGTCACGATCGAACCGGTGGAGAACCGGTCGATGTTGGTGAAGCTGAAGCCCTGCACCTTCTCGAACTGGTCCTTGCGTAGGTTCTTGGCGAAGCCCGCGCCGGCCACGGCCGCGTACTTTCCGGACAGGAAGCCGGCACCCAGCGAAACCATCGCGCACACCAGCAGAATCACGCCGAACTTGACGGTGGCCGGCATGCTGCCACCGGTGATACCCTCATCGATCAGCGAAGCCATGATGGTCGGAATCAGGATTTCCAGAATACCTTCGACCGCCACGAACACCGGAGCCAGGATGCTGGCTTTCTTGTATTCGCGAATCGAATGGCCCAGCGTGCGCAGTACATGTTTGGGCTTGTCCAGTTCGGCGGCTTTGCGCGCCTGTGCGATTGCCTCTGCGGTATCGCTCATTCGTTCTCCTCCTTCGTGTTAGCAACCTCCGCTCCGTCTTGGTCGGGAGCCATCACCCCAGGTGACTGAGGGAGTGTTTGATGCTCAAATTCATGTTGTGCGCGGTCGATGTTCGCGCGCATGCGACTGACGTAGTCACGTAGGGCTGCTTTCTCGCTTTCGGAAAAGCCATCAACCAACAGACGTTCGACGCGTTCGCCGTTCGCTTTGAGATCGGTGACGATGGCGTCCGCCTTATCGGTCAGGACGATACGCTTGCAACGGGCATCATGCGCCACCGATTCGCGGGCAATAAGCCCTTTCTTTTCCATAAGCGCCAGCACGCGCGAAGCGGTGGAGCGGGTGATACAGAACTTCTGTTCGATGGTGTGCTGGTAGATTTCACGATTCCGGTTACGAGCCAGGAACATGATGATATGCGCGTTGCCGCCAGTGGTCTCCTTAGCGGAAAGCGGCATGCTCTCACCGAGATAGCGGTCGACGGCTTTGGTCACCGCACGCATCTCAATGATGAGAATAGGCTGATCCATTGTCCTCCGTACCATGCGAGGCCGTGCGCGTATGCGCCTTCACCCCACATTGTTGTATATGCAACAATTCATGATAAAGAGACCCATATACAACAGTTGCATATACAACAATCAGCATGTTGCCTAGACAACGAACCCCCACATATGCCCTATACACAAACTGGCTCCCTTCTCTGAATCTCAGAAAAGGGAGCTGGCAGTTTGCGTAGTATTACTTGCTCAGCTTGGCGTACTCGTCAACCATGAACTGGGCGATCTTCTTGCCGCCTTCGCCCAGCAGGGTGGGCAGCGAGTTGATGGGCATGGAGTTGAGGAACATGCGCATCATCGCATTATCCGGAAGCTTCGGCAGCTCGCCGGCCTCGCCGGCGGCGGCCACGGCGGCCACGATCTTGGCGCCGAACGGATCGACCTCCCACTCGCCGTAGGTGGACCATTCGGTGAGCGGCTGGGTCTTGCCGTCGCCATCGAGGGCCACGGCAACGGTGTCGGCAATGTCGCGGGAGCTCACGCCCACTTCGATGGCATATTCGCCGGCCTCCACGTGCCAGTCGTTGTACTTTTCGGACCAGTAGGCGAACGCGCGCTCGTCGAGGTCGATGGTCACGGTCTTGGATCCGCCGGCCTTGAGGAACACCTTGGTGAAGCCCTTGAGCTCGTGCTTCGGGCGGGCCACGTCGGCCTTGCCCGGAGCCACATACACCTGCACGGTTTCGGCGGCGTCCACATCGGAGGTGTTGGTCACGGTGGCGGTCACGGTGGCGGTGTTCGCGCCGGTCTTGACGGCGGTGACGTCGGCGATCTCGAACGTGGCGTAGCTCAGGCCGTAGCCGAACGGATAGTCCACAGCCTTGCCGTAGGTGTCGTAGTAGCGGTAGCCGACGAATACGCCCTCGCCGTAGTCGACGTGGCCCTCCTCGCCCGGCCAGTTCGTCATGCTCGGGTCATCGTTGATGTCCAGCGGAATGGACTGGGCGAGCTTGCCGGACGGGCTGACCTGGCCGAAGATCACATCGGCGAGCGCCGGGCCACCGGACTGGCCGAGCAGCCAGGATTCGAGGATGCCCTTGGCGTTCTTGGCCCACGGGGCCACGGAGACCACGGAACCGTTGGACAGTACGACCACGACGTTCTGGTTCGCGGCGGCGACCTGTTCGAGCAGGGCGATCTGCTTGGCGGGCATGTCGAGGGTGTCGCGGTCGAAGCCCTCGGATTCCGCGGCTTCCGGCAGGCCCAGGAACATGAGGACAACGTCGGCGTTCTTGGCGGTTTCCACGGCTTCGGATTCGAGGGCCGGGTCGGCCGGTTCCATATCGAGCGTGAAGCCGGGGGCGAAGTCGGCCTTGATGCCGCGCTCGGCGAGCGTGTCGAGGAAGCTGGTCATCTTGGTGGGGGTGATGTGGGAGGAGCCGCAGCATGGGCTTGCGCCAATGCATACTCCTTTGTCTTCGTTATATTCACGGCTCCCCCTTTGCCGAAAAATAAGGGAGGGACATCTGAGCCAGATGTCCCTCCTGAGATGAAAAGCCATGTTTTACAGTCTTCTGCATGACTATCATCCACTACTTTCGAAGTGGAATCGGTAGTGGCTTCGGTTGACCCAACCGTATCACCCAGCCACTGGGCTAGGCACCCTGCTTTCGCGGTATTCATCCGCGCGGACGAATCAAGTGCCAGCGGCAGCTGACTTCTCATCTCGAACCCGCAACCCACCCCGCCGCAAAGGATAGGCCGGGTCACGAAGCTCATTCTCTACCTTACACAATTGGCTCGAATCATGCCACCAGAGAGCAATTTCGTTCTCATTACACCATCCAACCAGCGTGCCAGACGTGAGTGAAATCCCAAGGGTCGAGGCGTGACGTGTCGGATTGTGGGTCGATGGTAGGCAAGAAATCATGATTACCACGTAATTGGTAGCTCCAATAAATCTGCCCGGCGGATGCGCTCCACGCTTTGCGCTGCATGGCGGCAACCTCGCGGTAAATAGAGCCTCTGATTGATGTACTGTGCATAGCGTTTTCCTCGGAGCGACCGCCATCGCCCGAATGCTTAGCGATCATCCGATTTACCAGATTGTTGGCCACACACCACTCCCCCACGATCACTGGCGTATAGCGCGCTGCTCGGCGGATACGGCGTTCATTCCAGCGCACGAATAGCCTATAACAGCTCATCATCCATCGCTCCGGAATCATACGGAATAGCGGAAAATGTTCGGCCATGACCAGATAGATATGCGTATCGAGCATGACGCCCCGCATGCCCTCCCGCACAAACCAGTCCCGCCAACGGCCCAGTCGGAAGCCGTCATGGAACACAATGACTTGGTTCTCGGCCAAAATCGGGCGCAACCGGCGATACGACTCACGGTAGAAACGCTTGAGGAACACCATTGGAATCGGCCCACTCCTCCGTGCTTCAAAGCTATCCTTTGCCTGCCTGCTCGATGACGACGTAGCATACGTCAACCAATCGATCGGCTCATTCAGCACCTCGATACCGAACAGCGCCGCGCGATCGCGATACCGGCGAGCCAGACAGGCCAGCACATTCAACGCATAGGCGACCGCTCGCGGGCTATGATGCCAGCGCACCACGCCGGTGAGGCCGCCGTTGTCGAATCCGTTCTGTGAGCCGGGCACCGTGTGCAGGTCGATAAGAATCTTGAGACCGGTACGCTCGGCCCAGTCGAACGCCCTGTCCAAATACTCGATGCAGCCCGGATGACCGGACACATCCCCGAAGATGAAATACGGCACAGGAATACGCACCAGATTGCAGCCATGCGCGGCAATATTCCGAAAATCAGCTTCAGTGATATACGTGTCGCGATGCCGCGTCAGCAGAGCCTCCAACTCAGCAGACTCCGTAGCCCGATGCAGCCAGATCTCGTCCGCTTCGCCGCTGGCGGCAAAAATCCCCGGCTTCATCCACTTTTCCAGTACCAGCCAGTTGCCGAGGTTCACCCCATTGATCTGCTCGCCAATGCCCAGCGTGCCCAGTGCCATTAATGTCACCCGCGCTAATCGTTCAATGCTTCGCCGTAACGAACGACCAGCCCCTGATTCACACGCTCAAATTCGGGGATGTAATCAACGATGATGGCATCTACAAGACGCCGGGCGCGTTCCTCATCGTAGATATGAGCAGAATCATTGCAATCGCGCAGCATACGCAGCCACAACGATTCGTCCATGAAATCGTAATATTGGAAAGCGGTTTTGAGCACATCTCGCGGAGAACCGGAAGCGGAAACAGGGTCCCCCTCATAAGCCAGCAGCGTCTTGAACAGTTTCCAACCAAGCTCAAACTGCAACTCGAACTTGTCAATGATGCCGCTCTGGATGAAATCATTGCTGAGATCCTGTTCGGGAGCCTTGCGCAGCGACTTCAGTGCGGAAACGTAATTCTCATATTTTTTCATACAATACCTTTCCGCTACGCTCAATCTCCGCCCTCAGCGATGAAGAAATCGGCTCATCCAGATTGATGACATCAACTTTAAGCAGTGACCACAGATTGTCCTGAAGGTTCTGCTCCAAGCGATTGAAATCGGGGCAACCGGCCACGGCAAGATCGATATCGCTTTTAGGCCGGTTCACACCCTTTGCGCGAGAACCGAACAGCACGACCTTGCGAGCGCCGGCATCAGCGGCGAACGTACGAATCTGTTCGTACACGTTCTCAATAGGAACCATGACGCCTCCCGCCGTATGCAGAAAATCCCGGACCACCCGCGCTTCCATCATACGGCCGCGGCCCGCTCACCGCACGGAGCCCGAACCACCCGAACGCGGCGACGCAGTTGCGGGAGGCGGGCTGGCGCTGTAGGGTGTGCGGGTAGTTCCTGACGCCTATTGTTTCAGGAGGTGAATCTCATGTTCACCACGTTTTCTCTGGCCGTTATTCTCGACTGCACCGTACGCATCGTGCTTGGCACGGCATTGGGCGCACTGATAGGGCTCGAACGCCAGTTGCGCGCCCGAAGCGCCGGCATCCGCACCAACGCGCTGGTGGCATTGGGATCCACCCTGTTCGTGCTGGCCAACCCGCCGTTCCGCGCCATCGGCTCGTTCATCGATCGTCGCCGCAGTATCAACGATTATGAGACGGTCGGCCATGAATACACGTTTGAAGTGCGCTGGGATGTGGAGCACATCACCACGTCCGACTGACGCCGGCCGGCGGCGACGCAACAGCGCAACAAGCCGAAAAGCGGGATGCGACATCGAACCGCATCCCGCTTTGCCATTACCGAGCCGTTGTCTGACTCATCTACGCCACGGTGAACGTGGTGCGCTTCAAATCCTCACGGCGCGAGGAGTGGCCGATGAGCAGTTCGAACTCGCCGGGCTCGACGATGCGGTTGGCGTCCGGGTCCACGATCGTGCAGTTCGCCACCGGGATCTCGAAGGCGACGGTCTTGGTCTCGCCGGGCTCCAGTTCAACACGCTTGAACGCCTTCAATTCGCGGTCGGTCCAGCTGTAGGAGGTCACGATGTCGCCGATGTAGGCCTGCACGATCTCCATGCCGGCGCGCTCGCCGGTGTTGGTGAGGGTGATTTCGGCGCGTACAGTGTCGGTTTCGGCAAAGGTGCCGTCGGCATTGCTTGCGCCGCCCACGATGGTCGGTTCGCCGTATGCGAACGTCGTGTAGCTCAGGCCTTCGCCGAACGCGAACGCCGGATCCTGGGTGAGGTCGGCGTATCGGTCGCCGTGCTGGCCGCGGATCTGGTTGTAGTAGACCGGCAGCTGGCCCGCGTGGCGCGGGAAGGTGATCGGCAGTCGGCCCGACGGGTTGGTCAGGCCAAAGATGATTTCGGCGATGGCCTGGCCGCCGCGCATGCCCGGGTTCGGCGCCCACAGGATGGAGCCGGTGCCGGTTTCAGGGTCGCTGACGCGCTTGGCGAACACGCCGTACTCCCCCACGATGGAGGCGGGCAGCACCTGCGGCTTGGAGCTGATGAGCACGGTGACCATCGGCTTGCCGGTTTCGCGCGAGACGGCGGCGAGCGCGTCGAGCAGGGCGTTCTGGCCGCCGAGCAGTTCGAGCGTGGCGGTGGAGCAGGTTTCGCCGACCAGCTGGACCACGTCGCCGACCACGGCCACGATCAGATCGGACTGGCGGGCGTTGGCCACGGCCTCGTCGATCAGGGCCTGATCCACGGCGGCGGAGACACCGATCTTCGGGCGGGGCTGGCCGTCCGGGTAGAACTCACCGGCAGGGTCAGGCACGAGGTCGATGACGTTCGCGCCGCACGAGTAGACCACTTCGCAATCGTCGGCGGTGAGCTGGGTCAGGCCGTCGAGCACGGTGGTAATCATGTCTCGAGGCTGGCCATCCGGCATCCAGGAAACCTGACCGGAGTTGCCGGTCCAGTCGCCGAGCTGGTTCTGGGCGTCGTCGGCGAGCGGACCTACCACGGCGATGCGCTTGGCCTTGTTTGCGGCAAACGGCAAAGCACCGTCGTTGCGCAGCAGTGCGATGGATTCGCGGGCGAGCTCCAGGTTGATTTGCTGGTGTTCGGCCGAACCGATGACTGCCTTGATACGTTCGGCGTCCGGCAGACGCGGGTCTTCGAACAAGCCGAGGCGGAATTTCAGAGCTAGGATGCGAGCTACTGCGTCATCAATCAGGGATTCGTCGAGCAGACCGGTTTTTATGGCTTCGATGGCGCCTTCGTAGAACTGTGGGGTGGTCATGACCAGGTCGTTGCCGGCCTTGACCGCGTCGGCTGCGGCGTGCACGTAATCGGGCTTGACGTGCTGCTCCCATACGGAGCGGCCGACGTTGTCCCAATCGGTGATCAGCGTGCCGTTGTACTTCCATTCGCCGCGCAGCTTGTCGGTCAGCAACCATTTGTTGAATGTGACCGGCACGCCTTCAATGGACTCGTAACCCAGCATGAACGTACCGCAACCTTCTTTGGCCACGCGCTCGAACGGCGGCAGGAACCAGGATTCGAGCTTGCGGTGGGAGAGGTCCGCTTCGGAGGCGTCGCGGCCGCCTTGGGTTTCGGAATAGCCGGCGAAATGTTTGGCGCAGGCCAGGATTGCGTTCTTTGGCAGTTCCTCACCGGCCTTGGCACCGCCTTGATAGCCCTTGACCATGGCGGAGGCGAGTTCGCCGATCAGCATCGGGTCTTCGCCGAAAGTCTCATCCACACGCCCCCAACGGGTATCTCGGGCGATGCACAACACAGGAGAAAACGTCCAATGCACACCGGTACAAGAGACCTCCTCGGCGGTAGCACGGCCGGCGGCCTTGACCTTGTCCGGATCCCAGCTGACAGCCATGCCGAGCTGGGACGGGAAAATAGTGGCGCCCGGCCAGAAGGAGTATCCATGGATGCAGTCATCTCCGATAATCAACGGGATGCCCAGACGCGTCTTCTCATTGACGGTCTTGGCGGCACGAGATAAATCCTCGGGACTGGTATGCAAAATGGATCCGACATGCTTATTCACGATGAGATCCTCAAGATCGCCGCCGCGGGCGTCAAGCTGCATCATCTGGCCGACCTTCTCTTCAAGGGTCATACGAGAGAGCAAGTCGGCGATTCGCTCACCAGCGGGCAAATCAGGATTCTTGTACGGTAAGGTTTCAGCAGTTGCGGCAGGCGTGGTGTTGTCGGTCATACGAAGTCGCTTTCCTCAGTGAAATCGAACAGCTTTTTAATTACCAATTGGTAGTTTATCTATTGACAGCATACAACACGCTTATGCCGCGCGCATCACATACACCAAAACGACCGTATGTATGCGCCCCCCTTCGTTCGCCCGCATACTTACTGCCGCCATCAAGCACAAGCCTCGGTTCAAGGCACACAGCGAATCAGCGATACCCGTCCCATATCGGCGAAGGAAATATCGCCGGCTCCAGATCGGCCCATTCATCGCATAAGTCAATGGCCGGCCCCCGTAACCACCTCAGTTGCACACCATCCATGATCTCCAGAGCATGGCGCAACGCGGGCCGGACCTCCTCAAATGAGGTGAATTCGGAAGGCAGGTTCCAGTTGTATGTCGAATAGTATTGCCATATTGAATCCCGACGATTGGCAAACTCGTCATGTAACGGATGCGCAGGATTGAACGATTCGACCTGCAATATCGAGAACAGCTGAACAAGCATGGGGCGCGTGGAATTGCAATGTACCAAGAACCTCAGATACGCGGGCAATCTGAAATCATCGGGCACTGAACCAGGCAGGCCGGAGGCCATGAAGTCTTCCACACTGCCAAACGTGTTGTAATTCTCGTGATACACCGCGGCAAGCAGGTTATCTTTGCTAGGAAAATATCGCAAAACTCCCTGCTTGGTAACACCGACCGCATCGGCCACATCCTGCACAGAGGTACCGTTGTAGCCACGCTCGGAAATCAGTCGCACGGCGGCATCGAGAATTTCCTGCCGGCGTTCCCCCGGCGACTTGCGAACACGCTTATGCTGCAATGAATTCCCAGATGTCATATCCGCCAGTCTATCCGCATTCTCCCCACTCCCATGCGCAACCACATCCAATATCCTTGGCCGGATATGCAAAACGGTGCCAAAACATAACATTCTGTCATGCCTTCGACACCGATATCGCGCAATAGTTTTTTCTGTATGTGCTTCTTCGCTTACTCCTGGAACACGTCGGGGTGCTTCAGATCGCCGGGAATGTCGGACAAGAGGCCCTCCAATCCCAAGAATTCCTTCCAGAAATCGAGCGGCTGGCCGTATGGCGAAGCCTCGCGACCGTGGGCCTGAATGTTGGCCTTGGCCTCGAACACCTCTTCCTCGCTGATGCCCTCGAAGTAGCTTTCCAGACGTTCACGGTGCTCAGGCACGTAGAACAGAGAGGACACAATCTCCGTCAGACGCTCGGCACGCTCAATCGGCAGTGAATCCCAGTGACGCAGTTCGATGAAGTTCTTCAGACGTACGTCATTGAAGTGCGTGGAGATGATGTGGTTGATCTCGTACGGGTTGAGTTCGCGGTCTGGGTACACCTCCCCCGCGTTCTCACGGAACGCCGGGCGATGCAGTTCCTTGGGGCTTGCTCCAGAAGCCACAGCTTCAGGGGTATGGGTCAGGTCAGCGAACATAAGCGGCGTGGACAGCACGTCGATGGCGTAATCCTCCCAACCATAGCGATCATCGAACAGACCGGGCAGCATATTGGTGCGCTGGAAGTCCAGATAATCCCACATACGCTGGCGCAGCAGCGGCCATGGGTTCGTCTCGCCCTCAAAATACGGGGTGTTACGGAAGAAGTAGGCCAGAATCGGACCGATAACCGTGCCCAGACGCAACTTTTCGATGGAGTCGCGCTCATCCACATAATCAATGCTGACCTGAGTGGAGGCGGAGCAACGCATCATGCAGGGGCCAAACTGACCCACGCGGCCGAGGTAGTCGGTCATTGCATCGTAGCGATCCTTGGGGTTGACCGGCACATCCGCAAAGCTGGATTTGGGCTGGTAACCATAGTTGACCAAGCGGAAGTCGAGATCGTCAAGAATCGGGTCGAGCTCGCGACGGAACTTGGAGTACAGCGTATTTAGGTCGCTCGGCTTCTTCAAAATGCCGATTGAGGTTTCCACCTGTCCGCCGGGCTCGAGAGAAACGGCGACGCCGGAACGGCCGAGACCCACCAGATGGCCGTTCTCCCAGTATTCCTTCTCCTCGTCGTAGTACGGAGCCAAGCGTTTGAGCAATGCCTCGATGCCATTCGGCTCGTAGTAGCTTACGGCAGTGTCATCGCTGTTGTGCACGGGCAGGTGCTCGATCTCCACACCGAAGCCACCGGTGCCACGCTGGGAGCGACCGTTCTCAAAGAACTTGAGCAGGCTCTCGACATGCTTGGGGTTCGGCTTGGCGAGTAGGTGCGCGTAACTGATTCGGGGAGTAACCATGCTTTGTATCGTATTCGAGCCGGCCGGCGCGCGTGCCCGAAAGCCCGCAATACGCTATACGAAAAACCGATAGCAGGCTCCGGCCCGGTTTCTCGCTCTAGAGACTCCCCCTCAGTCGTTGCGCGACAGCTCCCCTCATAGAGGGGAGCTTAAGTGTATGTGCGTTCAGTCCGCGGAGGCGAAGCCCTGCGGCTCGCCGGTCTCGGCGAACTTGGCGTTGTGGGCCTTCTTGGCAGCGGCAATCATCAGCTTGATACGGTTGAGCTGATTGGCCTCGGAGGCACCCGGATCGTAATCGATGGAGACGATGTTGGCTTCCGGATGCAGACGACGAATCTTGCCGAACATGCCACGGCCGGTCACATGGTTGGGCAGGCAGGCAAACGGCTGCGCACAAATCACATTCGGGCAACCCTGTTCGATAAGCTCCAGAATCTCAGCAGTCAGCAGCCAGCCCTCGCCGGCCTGTACACCGATGGAGGTGACTTCAGCAGCCTTCTTGACAAGATCGGGCATCGGCTCGTCCTGCTTGAACTTGCCGTGCGAGGTGGCCAGTGCGGCCTTGATAGGCGCGTTGTACAGGTCAAGACCCTTGCGCATCAAGGCGTAGAGCGTCTTGTTGCCACCCATGCCGAGGTTCTTCTCGTTCCAGTCGGTGATGTAGGGGCGGGTGGTCATGAATTCCATGATGCCGGGCACTACGGCCTCGCAATCCTGGGATTCGATGACGTCGACCACATGGTTGTTCGCGTCCGGCTGGTACTTGACAAGAATCTCGCCGACCACGCCGACACGCACCTTGCGCGGAATATCACGCAGCGGCAATGCATCAAAGGATTTCACGATCTCCTTGGCCAGCACGTTATACGGCAGATAGCCCTTCTTGATGCTCGGCGTCTTGGCTGCGGTCTTGGAATAGCCGTGATGCTCGATGGTCTCACGCACGATGGTGTCCCACAGCTCGTACAGCTTGTTGGCCGAACCTTTCTCCACCTCATACGGGCGTACGCGGTAGAGGCACTTCATGAGCAAGTCGCCCAGAATCAGCGCCTTGATGGCACGGTGCAGCAGGGGCGGGGTGGCCTTAAAGCCGGGGTTGTCTTCGAGGCCCTGAGTAGAAATGGCGATGACCGGAATCTGCGGATAGCCGGCATCGACCAAAGCCTTGCGGATCAGGCCGAAGTAGTTGGTCGCACGGCACATACCGCCGGTCTGGGTGATGGCGAGCGCTACATGGTCGGGATCGTATTTGCCTTCCAGAATCGCGTCGATGAGCTGGCCGACGACCATGATGGCCGGGTAGCAGGCGTCATTGTTCACGTATTTGAGGCCGGTTTCCACATCGCCACGGCTCGCGTGCTTCAGGATGTCGAACTTGTACCCACCGGAACGAATCACCGCTTCGACCAAGGACATATGAATCGGGCTCATCTGAGGGCCAACAATCGTATAGTTCTTCTTCATGTCCTTGACAAACTTCTCACGATGCGCGTATCGGGACATGGTGGCGTTGTTGTGGCCGGACTTCTTGGCATTCTTGGCGTTCGCCACGCCGGTGGTGCCGCCCGAAGTGCCATTCTTGTGGGCGACTGCGGCCTGTAGGTCGCGTTCGGCGGCACGCTTGGAGGCCTCACGCATCGACTTGGTGAGATTCGGGTTGGCGGCCATGGTCGTATCAAGCAGAATCTGACGGCCTGGAGTCGGCGCGGTGGAACCGGTCCTGCGGAAGCCGGTGGGCTTGGGACCCTGTACGGACGCAGACTGTGCAGATTGTGCCGTCTTGGCGGCGTCCTGCACAGCCTTGGCCTCAGCATCGACCTTCTTCTGCGCGGCTTCAACGGCGGCCTGCGCTTCAGCGAGTACGGCCTTGGCCGCTTCAAGATCGGACTCGGCCTTGACCTTGGCCTCTTCAGCGGCACGTTCGGCGGCGGCCTGCTTGTCTTCCAAGGCCTTGGCAGCAGCTTCTTCACGAGCCTTATTGGCTTCGCGTTCCTCGACGGCGGCCTTGAGCGAGCGCAGTCGAATCTTGGCTGCACCCAGGTTGGAGACCTCGTCGATCTTCAGCAGCGTGTACACGTCCGCCTTGTCGGCCAGAATCTCGGCCACCTGATCAGTGGTGATGGCGTCGAGGCCGCAACCGAAGGAATTGAGCTGCACAAGCTCGAGGCCCGGACACGAGGCCACGAAGTGTGCGGCCGCGTACAGGCGGGAGTGGTAGGCCCACTGGTTGGTGACGCGCAGCGGCATCTTGGTGACCGTGCGGTCGCCTACATGGCGGAATCCGGCGGCGTTCTTGGAACGTGGGTCGGCCTCGCCCTCGGAAAGGAATTCGGTGAGGTTGAGCTTCTCCCCCGGCTGCAGTTCGCAGATGGAATCCTCGGAGAGCACCACCATGCCGAGCGAGCAGATGGTTTCGGGGATGCCGTGGTTGATTTCGGGGTCGATGTGGTAGGGACGGCCGGCGAGCACGATGCCTCGGCAGTTGTGCTCTTTCATATAGGCAAGCGCGGTCAAACCTTCCTGCTGCACGTCATGCTTGAAGACCTTGTCTTCGGCATAGGCGGCCTTGACCGCGGTTTCGGCCTCTTCGCGGGTCACGTTGGCCCACGCAAACTCTTCGACGATGCGATCAACCATGAGCTCATGGTTGGCAAGGTTGAAGTACGGGTGCATGTAACGCACGTCATCCTCGCGCAGCTCAGGCATGTTAGCGCCGACGACGAGCGGATAGTTGGCCACAACCGGACAGTTGTAATGATTGTCCGTGTTGGGCACGAGGTTCTCCTCGTAGCTCACGCACGGGTAGAAGATGGTCTTGATGCCCTTGTTGATCAGCCACTTGATATGGCCGTGGACCAGCTTGGCCGGGTAGCAGATGTTTTCGGAAGCGATGGATTCGATGCCGGTCTCGAACAGTTCATGGGAGCTACGGCCGGAAATCATCACCTTGAAGCCCAGCGAGGTGAGCAGCGTGAACCAGAACGGGTAGTTCTCGTACATATTGAGGGCGCGCGGAACGCCGATCTCGCCACGAGTGGCCTTCTTGTCGGTCAAACGGCGGTAGGCGAAGCAACGCTTGTACTTGTAGTCGTACAGGTTCGGACGGTCGGAACGCTTCTTCTTGGCGTCACCACCGCGTTCGCAACGGTTACCGGTCACGAAGCGCGAACCATCAGAGAACGTGGTGATGGTGAGCTTGCAGTGGTTCTGGCACAGCTTGCACACGTCACGCTCGGTGGTCATGCTCATATTGTCGAGTGCGTCGCCGGTCAGGATGGAGCTGGCGGTGTGGGTCACACCGTCCACGACAACGACATGGACTTCGGGCTTGGCCGGCTCGGTCTTCTTGAAGGCTGCGGCCTTGGGCTCGGACTTGAGTGCGGGCTCAGCCTCGGACTGTTCCTCGGACCCATCGGCCTTAACCACCACATCCAAGTGGTCGGCCTCATCCTGATAGTGCATGCGGGCGGTCAGGGCGGCGCCGAACGCGCCCATGAGGCCGGCGATGTTCGGGCGGGTGACCTGACGTTCGGTGAGCAGCTCGAAGGCGCGCAGCACGGCGTCGTTGAGGAACGTACCGCCCTGGACCACCACAGTGTCGCCGAGTTCGCCGGAATCACGCAGCTTGATGACCTTGTACAAGGCGTTACGCACCACGGAGTAGCACAGCCCTGCGGCGATGTCCTCGATGGACGCGCCTTCCTTCTGCGCCTGCTTGACCGAGGAGTTCATGAACACAGTGCAACGCGAGCCAAGGTCCACCGGATGGGTGGATGCCAAAGCCTTTTGCGTGAATTCCTGAATCGTCAGCCCCATAGACATGGCGAAGGTCTGCAGGAACGAGCCGCAGCCGGACGAGCAGGCTTCGTTGACGGCGATCGAGTCGATGACGCCGTCGGTGATGGCCAGATATTTCATGTCCTGGCCGCCGATGTCGATGACGGCGGTGACGCCGGGGCTGACCATTTCGGCACCACGATAGTGGGCCATGGTCTCCACCACGCCCTCGTCCAGGTGCAGGCCGGTGGTGATGAGGCCTTCGCCGTAACCGGTGGCGCAGGAGCGTGCGATCCATGCGCCTTCGGGCAGCTCGGATTGGATCTTCTTGACGATGTTGATGGCGGCGGTCAGCGGGCTGCCTTCGTTGTTGGCGTAGCTGGACCAGACGATTTCACGGTCGTCGTTGACGAGCGTGGCCTTGATGGTGGTGGAACCGGCGTCGATGCCCAGGAAGTGCGGGCCATGCGCGCCTTCGAGGGTGCCGATGTGGATGTGTTCCTTATGGTGGCGCTTGTTGAAGTCCTCGCGGTCGGCCTCGGTGGGGAACAGCGGCGGCATGGTGGGCGTGTTGGAGGGCAGGTTCTTCAGCTCGTCCAAACGCTTCAGGATTTCGTCGCAGGTGTAGGCCTCGAAATGGTGGCCCTGATCGTCGGAATCCATGTCGGCCTGCAATGCCGAACCGTAGGCCACATACAGGTGGGCGTCGGTCGGCACGATGAACTCGTCGACCTTGCCTTCAAGGGCACGCTGGAAGGCGGCGCGCAGTTCGGACATGAAGAACAGCGGGCCGCCGAGAAAGATGACGGTACCGTGGATCGGGCGGCCAGAAGCCAGGCCGGCGATGGTCTGCGTGGCCACTGCGGTGAAGATGGAGGCGGCGAGATCAGGCTTGGCCGCGCCGTCGTTGATCAGCGGCTGCAGATCGGTTTTGGCGAACACGCCGCAACGCGAGGCGATCGGATACAGGTTCTCGTAGCTCTTGGCCATCTCGTTGAGGCCTGCGGCGTCGGTGTCAAGCAGCGTGGACATCTGGTCGATGAACGCGCCGGTGCCGCCTGCGCACGAACCGTTCATACGCTGTTCAGGGGTGGGTTTCAGGTAGGTGATTTTGGCGTCCTCGCCGCCGAGCTCGATGATGACGTCGGCTTGCGGGTACTCCTTATCAATCGCCTCGGTTTCGGCGATGACCTCCTGAATGAAAGGCACATGCAGATTGTCAGCAAGCGCCAGACCGCCGGAACCGGTGATAGACAGGCGAATCGGTTCATCGCCTCGACCTAGTTCCACGAGCTTTTTATGGATGTCCGCGAGCAGACCGGCAACGGTGGCACGCACATTGGCATGGTGACGTCGGTAATCAGAAAATAGGGTGTCTTTCAGGGAATCGGACTGATCAAGCACCACGGCCTTGACGGTGGTGGAACCGATGTCCAATCCCACACGCAGGGGCTTCGGGTGTGAAGCGGGCTTTACGCTCGCGTCAGTGACGATGTCAACCATGTGTTCCTCTTAATTCCGACTTCCGGGAGTGCACGTCACGAGGCATCAGGAACCGTTTCGGGACGGCTGGCAGATACCCTGCGGACGGCTTCGCCCGGCTACTTCTTACGGAATATTAGTCTGACCACCTACCCAACATGACGCGGGCAGAGGTGATTTCGCTCACGGGAAGGGCGTTTCCCAACAGTTTCGACGATATTGCTGAGTGCGAGTTAATGAAAAGCTACTACGAGGCTTGCTGGTCTTCGCCGGCTTCGCGATCTTTCAGATAAATAGAAGGAATGTCGCGTTCCTGATCGTGCAGTTTGGCCCAGATGATGGGCTTGCCGGCCGCAAGGGATTTGGGCACATCAAGGATGCGTTGGTTTCTGGAACCGCGGAATTGCAACAACGAGTCTTTTTGGTCTTTGAGATAGCGACCGTCGACAAGGATGTCGATAAGGTGCAGCAGTTCGAGTTTGTCTGGGGTTTCACCCGGCCGCATGAGTTCTTCCCACGTGTAGCCGGTCCATGACCAGATATCTTTGGTATGACCGAATTCTTTGCGAATGCGCTGTGCGAGAGGTACTAGCACAGGGGTGTTGAGGAACGGCTCGCCACCAAGAAACGTAATGCCTTGCACCCATGGGGCTTTGAGATCTTCGATGATCTTGTCTTCGAGTTTCTGCGTGTACTCGTGGCCGGCCTGGAAATCCCAGATGGAGGCGTTGAAGCAATTGACGCAGTGGAAAGGGCAACCGGAAACATAGATGGAGTTGCGCACGCCTTCGCCGTCGGTGACGATGAAGGTCTTGTAGTCGGCAATCATGCGCTTGGACATGCGCCGGCCATCCCATTGACCGGCTTTCGGATCATTGGCCAGGCCATTGGAAGGTATGGAGGGGCCGCGTCCTGTCTCGCCGGCCGCAAAGTCATGGCGCTTGGGTTCGGGCTTGGTTGTCACGGCCATGATTCCCTCCTTGCGGAAAATGCACTGGCTCCCGCTGGCGGGAGCTGTCCGTCATCAAACGGACTGAGGGTGGTCAACACTATAAGGATAACCACCCTCAGTCTCGCTTACGCTCGACAGCTCCCGCCAGCGGGAGCGAGTATAAACCTTACTTAGCTTCCTCGAACCACTCGCGGGTGGTGCCGTCGTCCAGGGTCACGCGGCCAGTTTCGCCGCTCATGTGCTTGACACGGTGGGCAATCTCCTCGTGACGGCCGTGCACCATCGGGCGCTGGACCGGGCTGCCGAGGTAGCCGCAGGTACGCTTGGTGACATTGCACTTGTCCGGGTTGGAGTTGCCGCACTCCGGGCACTTGAAGCCTTCCTCGGTCGGCTCGAAATCACCCTGGAAGCCACACACGAAGCAGTGGTCGATCGGGGTGTTGGTACCCAGATAACCGATGCCGATGTTGTAGGCGTAATCCCATACGGCTTCGAGGGCCTTTGGGTTGTCCTGCAGGCACGGGTACTCGCAGTAGTTGATGAAGCCACCGGAAGCGTAGTACGGGAAGTCCTTCTCGTAGTTGAGCTTCTCCATCGGAGTGGGCTGCAGCCATACCGGGTAGTGGAAGGAGTTGGTGTAGAAGTCGTGGTCGGTCACGCCCTCGATACGGCCGAACTTCTCACGATCCATGCGGTTGAAGCGATCGGTCAGGGACTCCGCCGGGGTGGAGTACACGGAGTAGTGGTAGCCTTCCGACTTGCTCCACTGCTTGCACAGCTCGTTCATGCGCTTGACGATGGACAGTGCGAATTCCTTGCCTTCCGGATCCCAGCCATGGTCACGAATCCAGTTCTTGCCATAGAAGACCGCAGTGGTCTCGGCAAGACCGATGTAACCGAGTGAAACGGTGGCGCGTTCATTCTTGAACAGAGCGTCTACGTTATCGTTGGCACCGAGACGACCGAAAGCACCAAAACGGAACAGTGTCGGAGCATTGACCGGGGTGGCTTCCTTGCAACGCATGATGCGGAACTGCAGAGCCTGGTGAGCCACTTCCATACGCTCGTCGAACAGCTTCCAGAAGCGGGCCTTGTCGCCGTGAGACTCGATGGCGATGCGCGGCACGTTGACGGTGACCACACCGAGGTTCATACGACCGTCTTCCTCGTCCTTGCCGGTCTCAGGATTGATCCAGCCCTGCAGGAAGGAACGGCAACCCATCGGGGCTTTGAAGGAACCGGTGATCTTGACGATGTTCTCATAGAACACCACGTCCGGGTACATCCGCTTGGTGGCGGATTCGAGTGCCAACTGCTTCAAGTCGTAGTTCGGGTCGCCCGGATCGGCGTTCACGCCGTGCTTGACGGTGAAGACGAGCTTCGGGAAGATGGCGGTGTGGTGTTCCTTGCCGAGGCCGCGGATGCGGTTGAGCAGAATGGCGCGCTGGATCTCACGGGAGAACCAGTCGGTACCGAGACCAAAGCCGACGGTGACGAACGGGGTCTGGCCGTTGGATACACGGTTGGAGTTGATCTGGTATTCCATGGTCTGCATGGCATCGTAGATGGCCTTGCGGGTACGAATCTTGGCGAGGATCTCGCGCTCCTGCTCCAGCTCGTCAACGTCAGTGTGGAACGGAGTGTCCATCGGCAGCGGCTCGCGGGAACCGAAGTGCAGCTTGGCCGGCTCGTTCTTCTTGGCGCTCTCGACCTGACGATGAGCGAATTCAACCGGCATGCCGTCGGGGATGGTCTCACGGGCTTCCTCAAGGAACTTCTCGTAGTCCTTCTTGGCGTACCGAGCAAGGTGCTCGTCGGCACGGTTGGCGGTCTGGCCACCATACTGGCTGGAAGCCACATCCTTCATGATCTGAGTGATCTGGGTGGCGGCGATGGCGATGGACTTCGGGGATGCCATCGGAGCGTTGCCCAGGGTGAAACCGTTGGCCAGCATGTCCCAAAAGTTCGGCAGGGAGCAGTTGGACTGGGCGGTGAACGGCGAGTAGTCGGCATCGTGGAAGTGGATGTCGCCCTTCATGTGGGCGTTGGACACGGCCGGCGGCAGCATGTTGAACGCTGCGGCCTTGGACACGGCACCAGCCAGCAAATCACGCTGGGTGGAGTAGACGTTGGAATCCTTGTTGGCGTTCTCGTGGATTAGGGTCGGATCGTGGTTGATGAAGCGGGAGACGGCCTCGTTGACATCGGTGGCCTTGGCACGCTGGATGTCCTTGTCGAGACGGTAATTGGTGTAGGCACGAGCCACGTCGTACAGGTGAGCATCAATGAGGGCGTGCTCAACGAGGTTCTGGATGTCCTCGATCTTGGCGGGACCAGCGTAACGCTCCTTGATCTCGCCTTCGACCTGATCGGCGAAGCCGCGGATCATGGCATCTTCCTCGGGACCGACTTCCTTGTTCAGGTCGCCGAAGGCGGACTTGATCGCAGAGATGATGTTGATGGGGTCAAAATCGACCACACGACCATCACGCTTCTCAACGAGAACGGTGGAGGCCTTCGCGGCCGCCTTGGTCCCATTGTTGGTGACGTTCTCCTCCAGCACCTGTGCGCCCATCGGGCACCCCTTTCCTCATCCCGCGCGGCCTTGCGGACCCCGCGTTTTCAGCCGCACTCGTCGTGGGCCATACGAAATTACATTGATGTCGTTTTCTTGAACCTCTAGAAGAATACGGCAAGCTCACCCCTATATCTAGTGTCCAACAAGGGTGTGTTGAACTATTTATAGTGGTTTTTGGCTATTTTCCGCCAAAACTACATCTGTGTGATTAGCGTAACTGTTTCTTCCCTAGCGTGTCGCACTCCACCTTCCATCGATTCCTCTCCTTTCGGCAGTACCCATCTTCTTGGACGGGACAACAGAGCGTCGTTACCGCCTCCATACGACAAGCATGACGCACCCATCACAGGACCGGTAGATTTCTACCGCCATCGCCCACCGCACTTATAGTTAAGGGCATGACTACTGCAATGGGTTACTCGAACACGGGCCAGTCGCCGACCGCCGCATCTTTGGCCTCGGCCGGTTTTGGCCCCAACACGGCCACCGAAGCCGGGCAGGGAACCGTCAACCTGCCCGACGGCCCGCGGCCGGTCGACCAGCTCCCAAGGCTTGCCGCAGAGACCACCGCGCAGAATCCCTGGCCGGTCAGCATGCTGAGCCAGAAATTCTATGGGGCGGTGGAGCGCTGGCCGTCCGCGTGGGTCACGGGCCAGATTACCCAGATCAACACCAGACGGGCCGGTTCGGCGTATATCACCCTGCGCGACGATTTCGAAGACATCGCAATGGAGGTCAATGGCTTTGGACGGTTTGCCGACACGGCCCGGCAATTCATTCAAGGCGATCGCGTGGTCATTCACGGCAAGCCCAACCTGTGGATGAAGCGCACCTCCCTCTCTTTGCGCGGAGACACCATTCTCAAAGTCGGCGCAGGTGGCAGCCTCAAGGCCATGATCGACGAATTGCGCAAGCGACTCAAAGGAGAAGGCCTATTTGACGCAGACCATAAACTCCCTCTGCCCGAATTTCCCAAGACCATTGGCCTGATTTGCGCCCCACAGGCACGAGCCGAGGGAGATGTCATCACTAACGTGAATCTTCGCTGGCCCTCGGTCACCTTCAAGGTTGTTCATGTGCATGTGCAAGGTGAGCAATGCCCCGGCGAAGTCGCACAAGCGATTGCACGACTAGACACCGATCCAGATGTGGATGTCATTATCGTGGCTCGAGGAGGCGGCTCATTCGAGGACCTCATGGGCTTCTCGGATGAACGCGTAGTGCGTGCCGCATATGCCTGTACCACACCATTGATTTCCTCCATCGGACATGAAGACGATTGGACCCTCCTGGACCTGGTTGCCGACCTGCGTGCTTCAACCCCTACGGACGCGGCCAAACGTGTGGTGCCGGACGTCAACGAACAGACGCAGCTTATTACCGGAGCCATCGACCGTATGCGTCTGAGAATTCGCTCACGAGTGGATAACGAAGATCGCCTCATCGAGGGATACGCAAACCGTCCCAGTCTGACGCAACCTCTCACCATGCTGGAGCCGCATCAGCGCTTGATTGACGATTCCATACAGCGCCTTGATATCGGCCTGCGAAGAATCGTGGACGACGCTCAGCTCACCGTCGAGAAGGCGCATGCCTCACTGACCGCCCTCAGCCCCCAGTCCACGCTCAACCGCGGCTATGCCGTGGTGCAATCCGCCGATGGCACCGTACTCGATGACGCTTCCACCGCTCATATCGGAGACGACATCACCGTAACCTTGAAGAAGGGTGTCATCACAGCCACAACCACATCCGCCGCAGCGTAAGAACGCTCGCAGAGCTGCTGCAAGAGAAACTCAATGCGTATATAGATAAGGAGCACACACCATGACCGACAACACCACCCCCGCGTCTTCACTATCAGACAAAGAACGCGAGCTCATTGCGCAGATGCCTTATGAGGAGGCTCGAGATAAGCTCATCCAAGCCGTTCAGGCGCTGGAAACCGGCGGACTGAATCTCGATCAATCCATGCGCCAGTGGGAAATCGGTGAAGCATTGGCCAAACGAGCCCAGAGCCTGCTCAATGATGTACGCGCCAAGCTCGATCAGGCTCAGGCCGATCAGGCTGCTAATGAAGCCACAGCAGGAACGCAATCCAATCTGGACTGATTCCAACATCAATTCATGCAATCGTACCGTCGGCAATACGCCGACCATATGAGAAAGGACAAATCAATGTCAACACTGATTCTTGTATTCCATCCCCACCTGCAGAACGGCTCCCGCGTCAATGCCCGCTTGATTGCCGAGCTGAAGGCTCAGGGCGAAGAAGACATCATCATCCGCGACGAGTACGCCGAATATCCCAATTTCGCCGTCAACGCCGATCACGAGCACGAACTGCTCGAGGCAGCCGATAGTGTGATTCTGCAATTCCCGCTCTACTGGTATTCCTCCCCCGCCCTGCTGAAGGAGTGGGAGGATCGGGTCATCACCGCAGGATGGGCCTACGGTGGCGGCCACGCACTGCGCGGCAAGGAACTCAAACTGGTGGTCACCACTGGCTCCAATGCCATCAAATATCAGAAAGACGGCGAATACGGCCGTACTATGGATGACCTACTGAGCCCATTTGAAGTTGTGGCATATAAGGTCGGCATGGAATACGCCAAGCCGTTCCTGGTGCAGGGTACTGCCACCATCACCGATGACGCCCTTGACCAAGCCGCCGCCGACTACGTTTCGGCGATTCTGGACTGAATGGAGCCGAGGCCAGGTGCGCGATACACCTGGCCTTATTGTTTTTCACGGATGACCCGCAGCTCTCTCCCTCAGTCTCACTGCCGCTCGACAGCTCCCTCTTCAGAGGGAGCTTGTTTCCTGTAAACTTACTGGTTACTTCTTGAGCGGCACGTAGATTACGTTGTCGATGAGCTCCTGATAGTGCTTGACGATTTGCGCGCGACGAGTCTTCAGACTCGGAGTGAGCATACCGTTGGCTTCGGTGAACTCATCGGGCAGAATCTCGAACTTACGAATCGATTCGGCACGCGAGACACCTTCGTTAGCGGCATTCACCGCACGCTCAACTTCGGCATGAACAATGGCGTTCTTGGCCAAGGCATCCAAATCCGGCTCCGGCTTGGCACCTTGGGATTCCAGCCAATTGTTGGCATCCACCAAATCCAGCGTGACCAAGGCAGCCACGAACGGCTTCTTGTCTCCAATAACCAAGCACTGGTTGACCACCGGAGAGGTCATCACAGAAGCCTCCAGAAGGCCAGGCGACACGTTCTTGCCGCCAGCGGTGATGATGAGGTCCTTCTTACGGCCAGTGATGGAAATGAATCCGTCTTCGGAAATATCACCCAAATCACCGGTATGCAGCCAACCATCAGTGATCTGCTGGGCAGTGACCTCAGGGTTGTTGTGGTATCCCTTGCACACCAGCGGTCCCTTGACTACCAGCTCGCCATCCTCGGCGATGCCGGCGGTGATGCCGCACATCGGCATGCCGATGGTGCCGATGCGATTGTCTTCCGGCAAGCTCACGCACACCGGACCACAGGTTTCCGTCATGCCGTAGCCTTCCAGCACCGGCATGCCAATGCCGTTGAAGAAGTGAGAGAGCTCGGAATCCATCGGGGCTCCACCGGTGATGGCAAAGTCGGCGTTCGGGCCAAAGATGGTACGAATCTTCTTGTACACCACCTGCCCGTAGAAAGCGTGAGCAATACGACCGGGGAGCGGCAGCTTCTCGCCCTTCTGCTCGGCCTTGGACCATTCACGCGCGTTTTCGGCGGCGCGCATGAACATCTTGCCCGCAAAACCGCTACCGGCACGCTGGGAAGCGGCGTTGTAGACCTTTTCGTACACACGCGGCACGGCAAGCAGCAGCGTGGGACCAAAGGTCTCGAAGTCCTTGACCATGGTCTTCATATTGGAGCTCAGGGCCAGAGAAATGGTGCCGCCAAAACTGAAGAATTCCATGAATCGGGCGAACACATGGCTCAGGGGCAGGAACAGCAGCAGACGGCGGTTGGGCCATGCGCCGGCACGAGGCATGTACTGCAAGGCGGAGCGCACCAGGAACGCGAAGTTGCGGTGGGTGAGCTCCACGCCTTTCGGGGTGCCAGTGGAGCCGGACGTGTAAACGATGGTGGCGCGGTCGTCGCCGTGAGAGGCGTTCTTGTATTCCCGGAATTCGGCATCGGTGACGCTTTCGCCATAGGTCTTGATGGCGTTCAGGCCGCCTGCTTCGATGACGAACACGTTGCGCAGGGTGGGTACCTCGCTGCGCACGGATTCAATCTTGTCGCGCTGACCGTCATCCTCGGCGATGGCGAGCGTGACCTTGGAATCGTTGAAAATCCAGCTGACCTGGCTGGCGGAGTTGGTCTCATATACCGGCACGGTGAGTGCGCCGATGGACATGATCGCCATATCCAGAGCGGTCCACTCCCAACGCGTGCGAGACACGATGGCCACGGAGTCGCCCTTGTTGACGCCCAGACCAATCAGGCCTTTGGCCAGATCGATGACCATGTCACGGAAGACCTGGGCGCTGTACGGCTGCCAGGTGCCATCCTCAGTTTTATATTCGATCATGGCGCCATCGGGATCGCGCCTGGCTCGCTCATCGAGCAAATCGAACAGGTTGATGTCGCTGTCGATCGGCTCCTTGACGGGATTGGTGAACTGCTTGACGATATGAGTATCGTTATTGGCCTTGTCAGCGATGTTTTCAGGCATATTCCCATGTAACTCCACGGAGGATACAAAACACGCCGATTGACGCTGCACGCCCAATGCAAATGGCCTCGCACACCGGCATCCACCGGAATGCGAGGCCATGCGGCAACTCAATGTTTACATGCCCAGTCCAGACTCAGCCAATGGAGCCGTTGCTCTTTTTCAGCTCGTCGCGAATCTCCTGCAACGTGGCGAGCGTCTGTTCTTCGACACTTGGGCCTTCTTCCTTGGCTTCGGCCTCATCTTGAGCGGCGGTCAGGTCACGCAACTTGTTGATAGGCAGAATCACGCAGAAGTATACGGCCACACCGATGAGCAGGAAGTTAATCAAAGCATTCAGAATAGCGCCGAACGAAATGGTCGAGTTATTGAACGTAATGGTCAGCAGACCAGACAAATCCGGCACGCCACCGATCATGCCGATCAGCGGGCTGATGAGGTTATCGCCAATGGAAGTGACCACGGTGGTAACCGCGGAGCCCATAACCACACCAACGGCCATATCAATCATCGAACCGCGGGAAAGGAACTTTTTGAAGCCGGCAAGCGGGCCTTTATCGGTCAACGCAACGACCGCATGAGTGGCGCTGCCCGCATTTTTCATAAGATTGTCGGCAATATTGGATGGGGACTGATTTGCCATGATATCTCCTTAACAGCGCAAATCCGCGAACCGACCCGATGACCTGGGCTCGCCTTTCATTCGCCATTATGCTTCACGAGAAACCGTATGCGCGGTTATTCGACAACATATCGGCAGAAAACCAGTATTCATGCGCGGATTTACGCGGGCAATCACCACTGACCACCCGCGTTGCGACTCTCACGTTTCAGAACTGAATATAGTCGATCTCCGTATGTTCGCCGGTCTCCAGATACTTTGCCACGTCATCCGGCCCAGCGAATACCAGCTTGACCGCCTGCGCAATCATCAGATTCACACGATCCATCGGCGTCAGGTTTTCGAAATAGCCGTATACCGGAATACCAAGCGCGTGAGCATACCCGACCTCGAACATGGTGCCGGGGTCTTCATCCATAAGATTGGCAACAACCGCTTGGGATGCGTTGATGCCCTGAATGTCATCGTTGAAGCAGCCCTCGGGGCCGACCTCCTCGATTTGGCTGGCGAATCGCGGCTTGAACAGTGTCCTGCCGTGATCCTCCAGCACCTTCTCCAACCGTTCCATGCTCGCCGTCTGTTCGGGATCGAAGAACGGACCGGCCACATAGAAGTCATACTGCTTGTCTTCACTCATGGTTTCCAGTCATAGCGCAGCATCGTCCATTCGCGGGCCACAAGTTCAATGCATGGATAGCCGTCCGCATAATGACCATCAGGAGCGCAAGTGCCCGAGATCGGATTCGAACCGACGACACCCGCTTTAGGAGAGCGGTGCTCTATCCACTGAGCTACTCGGGCAACGACGTTTCATTGTACACGGGCAGTCGCCCAGCCCACAATTCGTGCCGGTTTGGTACGGAACCGCGCTGCCGCCGCCGGCGCAATGCCGATTCACAAGTCGAACAAGGTACAGTGGCAGGTCATGGGACAAGCTGCATCACCATGCATCGACGTTCCCCACAAAGCAGATCAACGCAGGAAAGGCGATATGGCACAGTCACGGAACACCACCAGAGGAACCACAACCAAAGGGAAGTCCGCACGCCCTCAAACCACCCGTTCGCAGTCCAAGTCCGCGCAACGAAACAAATCCTATTCCCGTCCTGTATCACCGTCGGCACTCAAACCTCATGAGCGTCACCATTTCTTCGGCACGCTGACATTGCTGCTGGCCATGACTGCCCTTATCTGCACCGCCGCACGCGCCTTGCCCTCGGATATCCAAGCCTGGCCGTTCATCCCAATCGTAGTGTCGGCAACACCATGGTTCACCTTGCTTGCCCTGCTTGCACTGTTGCTGGCCATGCCATTGCGCCGCCCATTGGCGGCATTGATTGCCGTTGCCGCCCTCGGACTGAACGTCTACTGGCAGTACCCGTTTTTCTTCCCGACCAACTCACTTTCCCAAGACGCACAGAACGCCGTAGCCGCGGCCGAAGCGCACACCGCCGACGTCTATGCCCGCGTGATGACCTTCAATGTCTACAAGGGGCAGGCCGACGCCCAATCCATCGTCAATCTGGTACGCGATCAGCGCGTGGAAGTGCTCGCGCTGCAGGAGACCACGGATGATTTCGTCAAGCAGCTGACCGAAGCCGGCATTGAACATTATCTGCCGTATGCGCACGTATCCTCGTCCGATGGCGTGTATGGCAACGGCCTCTGGTCTGCGGCACCGCTTAAGGACGCGGTCGACGACGAGGTGAATTCCAGCGCCTCATTCATGCCCTCCGGCACAGTGGACATGGGAGGCAACCAGATTCGTTTCGTCTCCGCGCACACCACCGCACCCGTGCCCGGATACTGGGGCCAATGGAAACGTTCGCTTGACGAACTTGGCCTGACGCGCAGCCACACGGACGCCCGCTATATTTTCATGGGCGACTTCAACGCCACCTACGATCACACGCCATTCCGCGAATTTCTGGGCAATCGATTCGTCGACGCAGCCCACCAGTCCGGACATGGCTTCACGTTCTCCTGGCCGACCAACCGCAGCTATCTGCCAACGTTTGCCGGCATCGATCATGTGGTGCTGGACACTGGTATGACGGCCGGGCAATGCCAAATCGCCAAAATCGCAGGCTCCGATCACGCGGCACTACTCGCTACGATTTCGGTAGGGTAATACTTGCTCCCGCTGGCGGGAGCTGGCGCACGGAGTGCGACTGAGGGTGGTCTGAAGCCGTACGATCATTGATCACCCTCAGTCTCGCTTTGCTCGACAGCTCCCGCCAGCGGGAGCAGAGAAAGTGTCAAAAACCGAGACGGGTGCGGCCGAACTGGTCGAGCCAACGCAGGATGGCGCCTTCGCGCAACGCCCACGGGCAGATTTCGACTTCCTGAATGTTCAGGGCCTTCATGATCTCGTCAGCAACCACGCCGCCGCCCACAATCTGCATTGTGCGCTCAGGCGTGATACCGGGCAACGCCACGCGCTGTTCGGGAGCAATCGCCGCCAGACGAGGAATCCAATCCTCCAGCTGCTCGCGGGTCATGATCCACGTATCTTCACGCCCAGACGCACGAATCACCGCGCCACACAAGCGAGCCAGCGAACGGAAGGTCTTGGACGTGCCAACGGCATGGTTCGGATGTTTGGATTGCGGGAACACCTTGACCATCGGCGCCAGAATCTTACGCACATCTTTGCGCACGTCCTCCAGCTCCTCGGGAGTAGCCATACCGGAAGGCAGGAACTCGGTGGTCACACGGCCGGCACCTGCCGGCACGGAAAGCGCCACAGTCGGCTCTTCATCGGAGCCCATCGCCACTTCGAGCGAGCCGCCACCAATATCCAGCACCAGCAATCGGCCGGCATCCCAGCCATACCAGCGGCGGGCGGCCAGGAACGTCAGACGCGCCTCATCATTGCCTGACAGCACAGTCACGCCCTGACCGATCATCTCTTCAATCTTATGAATCACCTTGTTGCCGTTCGGCGCCTCGCGCAAAGCGGATGTGGCCATGACCAGCAACTGAGTGATCTCATATTCTTCAGCCAATTTCATGCACTGGGCAACGGCGGCCAGAATCGCCTCAATGCCGGACTTCTTGATTGAGCCGTCATCCTTGAGATACTTCATCAGGCGCACCGTTGATTTGGTACTGGCCTCAGGATCGGGACGCGCGCCCGGAGCTGCATCGACAATCAACATATGGATGGTATTTGAACCGATATCAAGCACACCGAGCCGCGTGGTATGCGAACGCAGATTGACCATGATTCCTGACCTTACCTAACACAAACGCGACTACTGTACAACAGCCCAGCCCATTACAGCGATTCGACGAACCTGTCGAGTCGTTCCAAGCCTTCGGACAACGCCTCGCGAGAAGCGGCATAGCTCAACCGAACATGCGTATCGGCGGTGGCGGCACCAAAGTCGCGGCCAGGGGTCAACGCTACATGCGCCTCATCCAGCGCACGCTCGCAGAACGTCCATGCATCCAATCCGGTACGGGAAATGTTGAAGTAGGCATAGAACGCGCCGTTCGGCTCCACTTCGACCGGCAGTCCGATGCGCTTCAAACCATCAATTACGATGCGCCGACGGCTCAGCAGCTCCTGACGGCGGGCTTCACACTCAGCCAAGCTCTCCGGCGTGAAACAGGCGAGCGCCGCATGCTGGGTGGGCGTATGCGCACACAGGTAATAATTGGTGGCCAGATCATCGACCGCCTCCAGCACGGTGGAATCATCCGGCAGAATGGCCCAGCCAAGACGCCAACCGGTCATGCCGAAGAACTTGGAGAAACTGTTGCACACGATGGCGCCAGGGTCACAAGCCAGCACCGATTTGACCTCAGTGCCGTCCGGCTCATGATCGGCCAGATCAAGATAGGTCTCGTCCACGATGCGCCATGCGCCACGCTTGGCGGCCAACTGGCATACTTCATCCAGCACGGCGAAGTCGATGGTGGTGCCGGTGGGATTGGACGGTGAGGTGATCATCACGGCCTTGGTGTCGTCCGTCCAATATTGGCGGCATAGGTCGGCGGTCAGATGGAACCGCGTGGCGGCCGATGTCGGCACATCGACAACCCGGCCTTCAAAGGAACGCACCAGCTCGCGGTTGCACGGGTAGGAGGGATCGGCCACGATCACGTCATCACCGGGATCCACGGTCAGGGCTGTGGCCAACAGCAAAGCGGCGGACCCACCGGCAGTCACGCAGATGCGTTTGGGATCGATATCCAAATCATGGCGTTCTCGATAGAAATCGGCGATGGCTTGGCGCAGTTCGGGCAATCCCATGGCTGCGGTGTAGGGCAAGGCACGGCCATCGTATTGTTCGCGCATGGCATCGCGTACGGCAGGCGGCGCACCGAAATCAGGCTCCCCCAGACTGAGCTTGATGACACTGACACCGGATGCGATCATCTTGTCCGCTTTCTCGCCAAATACCATGGCGCGGAAGGGATTGGCCTCGCGCGCGCGACGAGACATAACCGGGGACACGGGCTGCTGCACTGCTTCGTTTTCCATGGTTCGGTTCTATCCGCTCTCGGGGACAAGGTTTTTCCGTGGCTTTATAATCGCCGGGGAGACCGGTTACCACCTCAACCCAAGTTCAAGGAGGAATGATGAGCCGATTCAACGGCAAACGCGCCGAATTTGAGGCCAGCGGCGAGAAAATCAACGTTGCTATTCTGGGCGCAGGACGTATAGCTCACACCATGGCCAATACCTTGGTCGAAATGGCCACCGACCCGCTGTATTCCTCATGGATTCACCCGTATGCCGTGGCTGCCCGTGATCTGGATCGCGCACAGGCATTCGCCAATCAATGGCATCTCGACAAAGCGTATGGTTCGTATGAGGATCTGGTGGCTGACCCGGATGTTGATTTGGTCTATATCGCCACTCCTCATAATCTGCATGCCGAGCAGGCGATTTTGTGCATGGAGGCCGGCAAGAACGTGCTCGTGGAGAAGTCGTTCACCGCGAATACCGCACAGGCGCGCGAGGCTTTGGCCATGTCCGAGGAGACAGGCCTGCTGTGCACGGAGGCGATCTGGACACGCTATATGCCGAGTCGTCAGCTCATCAACGAAGTCATCGATTCAGGTGAAATCGGCGAGGTCAAGTCGGCGAGCGCCAACCTGTGCTATCCAGTGTCCGGCAAGGCCCGCATGACCGATCCGGCCTGCGCCGGCGGCGCGCTGCTCGATGTAGGTGTGTATCCGCTGAACTTCTTGGATATGGCGGTGGGTGCTGATCACGGCCGCACATTGGATCATTTCAGCACCTCGATGGTGCCGTATGGAACCGGCGTGGACGCACAGAATTCCACCACGCTGTATTACAGCGACGGCACGATGGCGGTATCCACCAGCTCGATGCTGGTGGCCTCCGATCGCGGCGGATATGTGTGGGGCACCGAGGGATATCTGGAAGTTACCAATATCAACAATCCCGAGTCCATCGATATCTACGGCAAGGACCACAAGCCCGTGCGCAGCATCTCGGTTCCGCCGCAATTGACCGGCTACGAGTATGAGGTTGCCGCCGCGGCCAATGCCCTATTGGACGACAAGACCGAATGCGAAGCGATGCCTCATGCCGACACCATTCGCATTATGGAGCTTATGGATGCGATTCGTGGCAGTTGGGGCCTCAAGTTCCCGTTTGAGCAGTAGTTGTCCTCCCGCTGGAGGGAGATGGCACGCAGCGTCGGAGGGTGGTCCTGCAGACCAATCGATGTCGACCTCCCCTCAGTCACCTGCGGCGGCAGCTCCCCTCCAGCGGGAAGCCAGAAGGACACACAATCTGTTCGTATAGCCGTGCGAGACGCCCGTCTCGTGCGGCTTTTGTCAATTCGCACTCCCACACGGTGATCACACGCCAGCCGGAGGCCTCTAATTCGGCGCGCTGGGCGATGTCTCGATTGTGGTTGCGCAACAGTTTCGCCTGCCAGAATTCCACATTCGACTTCGGCATCGAATGTTTGGAACAGCCTTCATGCATATGCCAGAAACAGCCGTTGACGAACACGATGGTGTGGTATTTCGGCAGTACCACGTCCGGATGGCCCGGGTAGCGCTTGTCGTTCTTGCGGAATCTCAGGCCCCTGCGGAACAGATAGCTGCGTACCAGCACCTCGATTTTGGTGTCTTTGCCGCGAATATGCGACATCGTGTACGAGCGGGTGCCCCGTTCATACTTTTCCACTGGCTGCTTCTTACGACTCACGCACTCCAGACTACCGTGTCATATCGGTACGAGACGATACCCGATCGAACGATCACCCATTGCATGCGGTCGTCATTTCTTATTCCGGTCATTCCTCGCACGCTGGTCGAGACCGCGCACTTACACTTCACCTATGGCAGACATGACGATTCGCAGGGCCACGGCGGCCGATATTCCCCAGATTGATGAACTGTTGCGGCAAGTGCTCGAAGTGCATCACGCCGGCCGACCGGATCTGTTCAAAGGCGGCGCCAAAAAGTACACGGATGAAGAACTGAAAACGATTCTGGCCGACGATCAAACACCTGTGTTCGTGGCAGTGGCACCGGCCGACACTGCCAATGCCGGCGATGCCGAATCAGTCAGCGCCGCACACTCAGCTGAAGAATCCAGCAACACCGGCTCCCTCGCCGTCGATCAAGTGCTCGGCTACGCATTCTGCGTATTCCAGCAACACACCAACAGTAATATTCTGACCAATATCAAGACTCTGTACATCGACGATCTATGCGTTGACGAGCGCTCTCGTGGTCATCATGTGGGCTCCACGCTGTATCATTACGTGCTCGATTTCGCCCGCAAATTCGGCTGCTACAACGTGACCCTCAATGTTTGGGCCTGCAATCCCAAGGCCCAGACCTTCTATGAGCGCATGGGACTGACCCCCTACCGCATCGGCATGGAGCAGATACTGTAACCCACTCATCCCAACAGATCGAGAAGGTCGTCCCTAGTGAGGGTGGCGATAGAGGCAGGGGCTTCGGCAAAGACAGTGGTGCCGGTGCCGGTTTCGTCGGCGAGCGGAGAGGCGTCGGTGAACTGGCGGGCAAGTTCGCTCTTGGTGTGCTGAAGCTCCAAGATGCGTTCTTCAATGGTGTCCTTGGCCACCACCTGGTACACGTTGACGTCTTCGGTCTGGCCGATGCGATGGGCTCGATCGGCGGCCTGATCCTGGGCGGCGGCGTTCCACCATGGGTCGGCGTGGATGACCACGCTGGCGCCGGTGAGGTTCAGACCAGTGTTGCCGGCCTTCAATGAAATCAGGAAAGCGGGCGTATCGTCCGCGTTGAACTGGTCGACGAGTTCGAGGCGCTTCCTTTTGGGCGTGGAACCGGTGATGGTGTAGTAGCGCAGGCCTTGCGCGTCGAAACGTTCGGCGATCAGATCAAGGAAACTGGTGAACTGGGAGAAGATCAGCGCCTTCTTGCCTTCGTTCACGCAGGTCTCCACCAGCTCGGCGATGGCCGCGAGTTTGGCCGACTGGTCTTTGGCATCGGCGTACAGCAACCTTGGATCGCAGCAGATCTGGCGCAGTCTGGTCAGCTCGGCGAGGATACGAATCTTCGAGGTGTTGAAGTCCGCCTCCTCGCTGTGTTCGAGCTGCATGCGCAGGCGCTGCTCGTGAGCCGCATACAGCTTGCGCTGTTCGCCGGCAAGTTGCACGGTCAGCGTGGTTTCCAGCTTGTCCGGTAGGTCGGTCAGCACTTGGGACTTCAGCCTGCGCTTAACGAACACGCCCACCAGCGACTGCAATTGGTGGGACACCCGTGCCGCCTCGGGATTGACCTGAGCAGCGGCACGGCCTTCTTCGGTACTGGAATCCGCGGCTCTCGCGTTGGAGATGGGCAGTTCATACCGTTCATGGAACCGCTTGTACGTGCCGAGCAAGCCGGGCATGAGGAAATCGAAAATGCTCCACAATTCGGAAAGTCGGTTCTCGATCGGCGTGCCGGTCAAAGCAAAACGATGGTCCGCCGCTACGGCCTTAACCGCTTTGGCAATTTTGGTGGTGTGGTTTTTGATGTATTGAGCCTCATCCAGAGCCATGACGTTGAAACGCCGCTCATCTGCGGTGTAGTCGTCTACATCCCGGCGCAGCAAATCGTATGAGGTGATGAGCACAGTGGGCTCATCCGCACGGAACGCACGGCCTATGGCAGTGCGACGCTCGGATTTGGTGCCGGCAACGACCATGGCATTACAGCTGGGGGCAAATTTGGCAAACTCGGCAGCCCAGTTGTATACCAACGATGCCGGGCAGACAATAAGCGAAGGTTCCACAATCGCGCCATCCGCAGTGCCCGGCTTCCGATAGCGAGACAACAACAGGGCAATGAGCTGTACAGATTTGCCCAGTCCCATTTCGTCGGCAAGAATGCCACCGAATCCTTTGTCGCACAAGGTGTTCAGCCACCGGAAGCCCTCGACCTGATACGGGCGGAGAACGGGCTTGAGGCTGTCCGGCACCTCGTATGATTTGGGGTCGATGATTTTGAGGTCGTCAATGTATTCGGTGAAAGATGCATCCTTGACCACATCGGAACCGTCATCCGGCAGTTCACCGTCCAGCAGAAATGCTCTGCCGCCCGGCAATTCAATCAGCCCGGAATTGAGCTGCTGCTCGTCCAAATCAAGATCGGCAGCCAGCGTATCAAGCGTATTCAGGTTTGCGCCCTCAAGTTTGAGCAGCGTACCATCCTTCAACTGGTGATAGCGCTGACGACGTCGATAGGATACGAGCAAGGCACCGACCTCGTCAGGCGGCACTTCATCGGCAATGGGCGAGATCTCCACCAGATTGCCCTTGATGGACAAACCGACTTTGACGCTCGGCGGCTTGGGTGCGATGAGCCGGTCGAACGCAGGCGTGGTGAACACCTCTCCCACCTCATGCAACGCCGGCAGACCTTCATCGAACAAGCGGATAATCTGTGTGGTGTCATCACGGTTGATGACGGCGGCCTCGGACGCACGCGCGCGGGCCTTGGCGCGGGATGCCGGGGTCCTGAATCCGGCAGTCGCCTGTCTGGTTTCGGCCAACTTGCGCCGCCGCTCCTCAGGCATGGAGAAGAACTCACTTACCACGTCAAGAGCCAGATGTTCGGTATCAAGGTCACGGCCAGGCACCGCGACCGGCATGCCGCCATCGTCGGCGCTCACAGCGGGCCCAGCCGGCAGCAGCGGCACCATTACATTCCCATAGCGGGCCTTGGCCTCGCATTCCACGCCGTTTTCCGTACGATCCAGATAGAACCCAACATGGCACTCGGCAGGACTCAGCTCAGCAAGTTCACGCGGGATGTCATCGGCGGCAAGCATGTCTACATTCACCAGTTGCGGCAATAACGTGCGGGCGAACAGAGCCGAATCGTCTCCGGCGATGACCTGCCCCTCACCGTCTGGCGCAAACAGCTCACCGATAAGTTCCGCAATCGGACCGAATTGCTTCGGGCAACGGACGAACCGGTATCCTGCGGCACTTTTGCGCCGCGACTTTGCCATCATGGCGGAGGTGTAAGCCAAAGGCTCGGATGGTGCGAGCAACAACCAAGATTCACGGTCGCCATTGATGACGGTCTCCACCGAAGGCGTTCCAGTCAGCAAATACCCGGCTTCCGACCCGAACATACGGGAATCGCGTCTGACGATATGCATGGTCAGGTTTGGTTCCCCGCCAACCGATACCGGCGAAGGCTGGCTGGAAAACCAGGTGTCCAGCACCAGTTGCACGCCTACGCTTTCACGCAAAACCAATAGCGAAGCCACTTCCGTCTCGGATAGTGTCAGGTGACGGTCAATGGCAATACGCCCGTAATACCGATCCTGCTGTTCGGCCGCGTGACGTATGGCGAGCGCGGATTTCAGGAATCTCAGCAATGGGCGGGAATCCGCATCAAGCATATCCGGCGTATGCGTGAACGCCAGTTTCTGCCCGTAATCCTCATGATCGCCGTTGGTCATGGCCCGCACGAATTGTGGGATGGATTTCAGCACATAGCTGGAGGAGTTTATGGCTGAGCCAATCTTGAATTCCACACTCCAGGTACCATCGATGAAGCTCAGGATGGGTGTAAGTCTGACCTGGCCAACCGAGACGGTTTCACGCAAACCCTGATATCCGCCCATTCCGGAACCATACCCGTTCCGATTGCGGTGGCTGGAAACACCGCGCCCAGCCGTACCGCCGCCATCAAACCGTTGCATGACGGCGCTGCGTCGACGAGCCCTGACCTGCGCATCTTGCTTATCCGCGCGTTCCATGTAGTCAAGCAACGCGCGCGAAGGCCGCACGGCACCGGCATGGTATCCCTTGAATCGTTGTGGCTCATCGCAGAACATCAAGGCGAGAGCCGCCATATGCTTGCAAATGCCATACCCGCGTCCATAAGCCGGGCAGGTGCAATCACCGCCAGCCACTTCCCCGGTGTCAAGGTCGAACTGCAGATTGACACGATACCGGCTGGAGGGACTGGTGGTGCCGCGCATCATGGCGCCGAGTTCGGCATATCCGGTACGCCGATTCTCGTCATAGGTGGGGCCGATGAGCATACTGGCCGCTTTGCGCGCGATGACGCGGGCACGGGCCAATACGGCGTTCGAGGTGGAGGTTTCCACATCACGGCGTAATGCCGCAATAGGCGCCTGCCGGACACCTTGCTCATTCAGGCCGTTAATCTCATCCTCATCATCGAACCACACGGAACGACCCGGCCGACGTGACTGGCTATAAGGAACAACCGCATCCTCCGCACTGAGTGATCCAGTCGAGCCGAATGTCACATCATCATTGCCATCATCATCAACACCAACGAAATCGCCGTCATCGGGCAACATGGATTCGTCACCATCCGCATTCGCGCTCTTCCACGGATTGCGACGCCTCAGCCCATTGCCCCAAGCCGCATTGTCATCTTCGTAATCGGAGTCGCCGCCGCCATGGGAGGCATCGTCAGGAACATGCCCGAATACGCCGTATCCGTTATTCATGGATCCCTCCCCCGATTACATGTTTCAGGCCAACATTTCCATCTTAGTCGAGTGTCTCGCGAGCCATTACGCGGAACCAAGCTCTCGGCTAACCAGACATGACGCTAAGGTGGTAACCAGCAAAACGCTGCACATCGTTCAACGATGTGGAGCAGCAAGCGATAAAGGAGCATATCTATGAGCGAAGCGCGTACCGCATGGGGCTGGGGTCTGGCCAGCGTCGATGCTGCCGGCACCACCTTGGACGTCTGGTACCCCGAATTGACTCTCGGCGAGGCACCCGCCGAGTCCGACCGACCAAACCACAACTTCGGCACATTGGCCCACACGGAGGCCGACGCCCGCGGCATCCGTCGCGTGCCGGTGTTCGCCGTCAGCCAGCTGGATGAGCCAATCGTCAACGCAGCCGACGCCTACCTGAAGCTTCACCTGATGAGCATGCGCATGGCCAAGCCGAACACCCTGAATCTCGATGGCATCTTCGCCCAGCTCGCCAATGTGGTGTGGACCAATTACGGCCCGTTCGCCGTGGAGGATTTCACGTTGCGCAAGGCCGACGTGGAACGTGCCGCCACCGATGCGGCTCTCGCTTTTGCCACTCAGGCGGGTCTGTCGGCCGCAGCTCCTGCCACCACTGTCAACGTTTTCGGTGTGGATAAGTTCCCGCGCATGATTGACTACGTGGTGCCCACCGGCGTGCGTATCGGCGATGCCGACCGCGTGCGTCTCGGTGCCTATCTGTCTGCCGGCACCACCGTGATGCATGCCGGATTCGTGAACTTCAACGCCGGCACGCTCGGCGTCTCCATGGTCGAAGGCCGCGTCTCACAGGGTGTGGTTGTGGGCGACGGCTCCGACATCGGCGGTGGCGCCTCCATTATGGGCACCCTCTCCGGCGGCGGTAAGCTGCGCAACTCCATCGGCGAGCACAGCCTGCTCGGCGCCAACGCCGGCATCGGCATCTCTTTGGGCGACAATTGCACGGTTGAGGCCGGCCTATACGTCACCGCCGGCACCAAGATCACCATCTGGGATAAGGCCAAGGCCGCGGCCGGCGAACCTCTGGAGGTCGTCAAGGGTTCGGACCTCTCCGGCAAGGACAATATCCTGTTCATCCGCAACTCGGTGAACGGCCGTATCGAAGCCCGCTACCGCAAGGTGGGCATCGAGCTCAACGAAAAGCTGCATAAGAACTAAGCAGTCAGCCCATATTGGGCGCCTAGCGGTTATGTAAACGCCTCATTTGGTATTCCAGTGAGGCGTTTTTCTTACTACCCGAGGTTTTGCCCCGCTGACATGTTCTCAGCGGGGCAAAACCACCAGCAACCCTGGGTTTTGCACCGATAAGACGATATCAGCGAAGCAAAACCGCGACTAAGTCAACAAACCACCCCGCTAAAGCCCTCTCAGTGCGGCATAGTCACAACAAACTCGAGGGTTTGCCTCGCTAACACAATCTCAGCGGGGCAAACCCTCGGGTGAATCAATATTTCTTACGCAAATTATCATGTAGCGAGCAATCAGCTCCCACATATCGAACAAACCGGCATCACCGGACCACGCAGAGCATTTAGCGCTCGTCCATGGGCACGTAGTCGCGCTCGACCGGGCCAGTGTAGACTTGACGCGGACGGCCGATCTTGGTGTTCGGGTCGGCCAGCATCTCACGGTACTGGGCAATCCAGCCAGGAATACGACCCAACGCGAACAACGTGGTGAACATGGCCGGATCGAAGCCAATTGCCCGGTAAATCAGACCCGTATAGAAATCGACATTGGGGTACAGATTGCGCGACACGAAGTATTCGTCATTCAGCGCAATGTCCTCAAGCTCCGTGGCCACGGCAAATAACGCCCGCTCATCGGAAGGCAGCTTCTGCGTATCCTCTCGTTCCATGATCTTTTCCAGATACTTCTTGGCAATCGCGGCGCGCGGATCATACGACTTGTATACGCGGTGGCCCAGGCCGGAAATCTTCTGACCCTTGGCCTTGGCATCCTCCACGAATTCGCGCACGGATTTGCCGGAGTCGCGGATTGCCTTCAGCTGGCGTAGCACGGCCTCGTTCGCGCCACCATGCAGCGGGCCGGACAGCGCATTGACACCGGCGGCCACCGCCGAATACAGGTTGGCATGAGCCGAGCCAGCAATACGCACCACCGAAGTCGAGCAGTTTTGCTCATGGTCGGCGTGGATAATCAGTAAGCGACCCAACGCATGTACATACAACGGGTCGGACTCGAATGGCTCATACGGCACGGCAAAGCACATACGCAGGAAGTCGTCTACATAGCCACGCGCATAATCCGGGTACAGCATCGGCTCATCACGGCGACGGCGGAAAATATACGATACGATCGTGCGAGCCTTGGCCATGATGATCTTGGCCGACTCATCAAGCTGATCGGTGTCGGCGATGTCAGTCGTATCCGGGTAGAACGTGGCCAGCGCGTTGATTGCGGAGGCAAGCACACTCATCGGATGCGCAGCACGCGGGAACGAGCCCATGAATGTGCGGAAATCCTCGCCAACCATGGTCTTATGGTTGATGTCCGCGCAGAACTGCTCGTACTCGGCCTTGCTTGGCAATTCGCCATGACGCAGTAGCCAGGCGACCTCAAGAAAATCGGAGTCCTCACACAGCTGCTCGATCGGGTAGCCGCGGTAGCGCAAAATCGAATGCTTGCCGTCGATATACGTAATCTTCGACTCGCATTGGGCAGTGGTCAGGAATCCGGGGTCAAGCGTCACCCAGCCGTCATTGCGCAGCTTGGAAACGACAATGCCATCCGGTCCCGCACTCGCCTTCACCACAGGCAGGTTGAACTTGCTCGAATCGACATCAAGCTGTGCCGTCGCCATGCGCGCGCCTTCCTCTTTATGAACCGCTTGGTCGAACACCAACATTTATGAACATTGGTGTTCGGTACTGTATGTCTTTTGTGTTACCGCCAACGAATGCCGGTCGATACACGAAAGCCGAAGTGCGCTCATGCTATCAAAGCAAATGCACTTCGGCTTGTTACGTCTCGAAATCGCGGAAAAACCGCGAACATTCAAGCGCTTGCGTCAATCAGAGGCTGGAGCGATCGGTGAAGATGATCGGACCGTTCTCGGTGATGGCGATGGTGTGCTCGGAGTGAGCACCGCGCGAACCGTCGGAGGCGCGCAGGGTCCAACCATCCTTCGGATCCTGGAAGATCTCGTCGGTGGTCTTGAGGAACCACGGTTCGATGGCGATGACCAGGCCTTCACGCAGCTTGTAGCCATGGTGGGCGCGGCCATCGTTCGGCACATGCGGATCGCCGTGCATGATGTGACCCACGCCGTGGCCGCCGAACTCAAGGTTGATCGGATAGCCGTATTCGCGCGCGATATCGCCGATGGTATTGGAGATATCACCGAGACGGTTGCCGGGCTTGGCCACGTCGATGGCGGCGGCGAGCGCTTCTTCAGTACACTTGATGATGCGCAGGTCTTCGGGGTCGGGATCGTTGCCGACCACGAAACTGACGGCGGAATCGGCCACCCAGCCGTCCACGGAGATGGCGAGGTCGAGGGAGACGAGGTCGCCGTCCTTCAGGCTGTAGTCATATGGCACGCCGTGCAACACAGCGTCATTGACGGAGGTGCAGATGTAGTGGGCGAACGGGCCAGTGCCGAAGTCGGGAGCGTAGTCAACATAGCAGGATTCGGCACCCTTGCGGTCCACAATCTTCTTGTGGACGAACTCGTCGATTTCGAGCAGGTTGGTGCCGACCTTGGTGTTCTCTTTCAGTTCCTTCAGAATGCCGCCGACAAAACGACCAGCAGGCTTCATTTCCTCGATTTCACGAGGGGTTTTCAGTTCGATCATGAGGCTCTTTCTACCTTGTTGAGACTTGTTCTCAACTCTAGTCCAGCCCGGGGTCAACTGCCAGCGCCCGGCACCGCCAAGCGACGGCAGCGGGTGCGGCCAAGAAAAAGCGCCCGGGCAAGTATGGAACCCGCACGGACGCTTTGGCTTGATGACTTGGTATCTACTTTCTGGGCTTGCCGAAAGTGAAAGCGCGGATAACCGCGGTGATACCCATGACGACCATGGCGCATCCTCCAAACACCACCATGAAGACCGCAGAGCTCAGCGGACTCATCAGCACGATAAAGCCGGCAACAATCGAGATAATCGCATAGGCGATGGCCCATCCCGAATGAGGGATACGCCACGATTCCATCAGCGACATCACACCTTCCATGATCCAGCCGAAGCCGACCATCATGGTGATGAGCAGCGCCAGCGTCTGACCGGTCATACCGTAGTTTCTGACAACCACCACGCCGCCGAAAGTCAGCAAGATACCGACGAACACATCCAGCACACGCCAACCGGCCGGCAGGAACGGCTCCACCAAAGCACCCACGATGCGCACCACACCGGAGATGACGAAGTAGACACCAAGCAGCAGAGCCGCCAGAGCCAAGGTCTTGTTCGGCACGAGCAAAAGGGCCGTGCCAAGGGCGATGGCAGCAACGCCAACTACGCCGTAGATCACACGAATCTTGGTCTTGGCCTTTTCTGGCAACCATTCCTCAATAAGACGGAACGGGTTGAAATTGCCGGTATACCAATTGGTCTGCTGCCAGCCGGACTGGTTGCCGCCATCCGCTTGACCGTTGTTTTGATATTGCTGGCCATCCGGGCCCCATGCCGGCTGACCGTTCGGACCATAATTTGGGTTATAGGCATATGGGCCGTACGGGTTCTGGTTCGCCCCGCCCTGCCGGTCATTCTGCCCTTGCGCGCCTTGCGGCGGATATTGGCCGCCATGATTGCTGTCGTACGCACCGTATTGTGGATAGCCCTGCTGGTTCGACTGATTCTGGTTCGGCTGGTCATTCCACTGGCCGCCATTCGGGTCGCTCATCATGACTCCTTCCATCATGGTCACATTCAAGCTTCATCTACCACACTAGACAGGTTATCCAATTCAGACCATCATCAAAACTAGGCAATATGTCTATTTCACTTACGGCGCAACGTTGCGATGACCGAGGAACGCTTCTCCCCCGCCGCGATTAGGCTTGAGGCCATGACTAACGAAACCGAAACGCTGACGTCGGGCATTGACCCGGCATCGTTCTCCTCCGTCATCAAACCGACCAACGACCTGTTCCGCTACGTCAACGGCCCATGGATCGACACCTACCGCCTGCCCGACGATCGTTCGCGCTACGGCTCCTTCGACAAGCTCGCGGAGGATTCCGAAAACCAGGTGCACGAGATTCTCGAAGACGATGACTGCCCGGCAACCAAATCACAGGCCTTGTATCGCTCGTTCCTCAATACGGATGCCATCGAAGCCGCCGGCCTCGACCCGATCCGCGATGAACTTGACCTTATTGATTCCTCCATCGACAAGGCCGCCCTCACGCGCGTGCTCGGCACCATCAACCCAACCGGAGGCCCCGACCTGTTCGGTCTGGCCGTATACGGCGACCCCGGCGACCCGGACCGCAACATCGCCCACCTCGAGCAGGCCGGTCTGTGTCTGCCGGACGAAGCCTACTACCGCGAAGACCACTACGCTCCTGTACGCGAAGCGTATGTGAACATGGTAGCCACGCAGCTTGTCAATGCCGGCTATGCTCCAGCAGCTGAAGACAACCCCAACGTGGATGACGAACTGCCAAAGCCGCAGGACGAGGATGAAGGCAATGAGCCGACCACCGCAACCCCCAGTGAGGCCGCCCTTGATATGGCTCGCCACTTCCTTGCCGTGGAAACTAAGATTGCCGCCAACCATTGGGACAATGTGGCCACGCGCGACTCGGTGAAGACCTATAACCCCACCGATTACAACGACCTGGCCGCCACACTGAAGAACTTCGATCTCGATTCCTGGATTGACGCCTGGCAGTCCGCCTATGATGCCACCGAGTCCGCCAAGGCCCAGCCGATTGACTTCGAGTCCGTGTTCGCGCGCGTCATCGTGCATGAGCCGAGCTTCCTCACCGGTCTTGATGCGTTCTGGGCCGAAGCCGATCTGGCCGATCTCAAGCTGTGGGCCCGTGTCCACATGATTCTGGGCTTCGCTTCCTCGCTGTCCCACGACTTCGACACCACAAACTTCGACTTCTACGGCAAGGTACTTTCCGGCGCCAAGAAGCAGCGTGACCGCTGGAAGCGCGCAGTCAGCCTGGTCAACGGCATCTGCGGCGAAGACGTGGGCCGCGAGTACGTGCGTCGTCACTTCCCCGAAAGCTCGAAGCGCCGCATGGAGGGACTAGTCGCCAATCTGATTGACGCCTACCGCGCATCCATCACCAATTCCGATTGGCTGGGCGAAGACACCAAGGCCAAGGCACTGGAGAAGCTCTCCAAATTCACGCCGAAAATCGGCTACACCAACCATTGGCGCGACTACTCGGCATTGAATCCATCCGCAGACGCGCTGCCAGCCGAGAACGCCAAGGCCGCAAACCTCTATGAGACCGGCTACCAGCTGGCCAAGGTCGGCAAGCCGGCCGACAAAGACGAGTGGCTGATGAACCCGCAGACGGTGAACGCCTACTACGAGCCGAGCATGAATGTCATCGTGTTCCCGGCGGCGATTCTGCAGCCTCCGTTCTTCGATCCGAAGGCCGAAGATGCAGCCAACTATGGTGGCATCGGCGCGGTGATCGGCCACGAAATCGGCCACGGTTTTGACGACCAGGGTTCGCAGTATGACGGCGACGGCAAGCTCAACAACTGGTGGACCGATGAGGATCGCAAGAACTTCGAGGCCCGCACCGGTGCGCTGATCGCCCAGTACAACGGTTTTGTGCCGCAGCAGCTGGCCGAGAAATACGCCGACGAACCGGACAAGGCACCGCATGTCAACGGCGCGCTGACCATCGGCGAGAACATCGGCGACTTGGGTGGCGTGAACATCGCACTGAAGGCGTATGCTTTTGCGCTCGGCAAGGTTGCCGGTAAAGCGGATGCCGAGGAAGACGGTTCCCCCGCTGCCATCAAGGCACTGCTCAGTACCGCCCCCGAGATGGACGGCTTCACTGGTCTGCAGCGTTTCTTCCTGAGCTACGCCTCCATCTGGCGTACCAAGAACCGTGACGAACTGGCCGAGCAGTACTTGCAAATCGACCCGCATTCGCCGGCCGAATTCCGCACCAACGGCATCGCCAGCAATGTGGATCTCTTCTATGATGCGTTCAACGTCACTGAGGGCGACGCCATGTGGCTGGATCCTGACGCCCGCGTGCGTATCTGGTAATTCCTCCACCAATCAATATCGGCCTGTAATCCTTCGCAAGGGTGCAGGCCGATATCGTTTTGGCCGCATCTAGAACTCGTCCGTTTCCTCCTCTGTAGCATTCGCAGCACCACCGGCGAAAGCTTTCTGGCTTGCGGATTGTGATTGACCTGCATCGACATTCGGCGCCGAAACTTCACCGTCGGCATGTTCTTGGTCTCGCGTCGCATTGGATTGATCACCTTGATCGTTCTCGGTGATGCCGAATTCCACTGGCTTCGTTCCGGCTGCATTGGCATAGGGGTCGGCGCCCGGCCCGGACCCGGCATCATAGGACTGCCGATTCTGCAGATTTTGCCGGGATGCCTCATCAGTACCCGCATTGGCATTGGTGCCATTGCGCTGCGCCTTGGCAAGAGAAGTGGTGCCAAAAGTGAGATCATGGCCGATATTGGTGGCTTCCACAACGGTTTTGCTACGGGCCTCGCCCTGCTCGGTAGTCCACTGGTCCGTGTTGAGCACTCCGACCACCACAATGCGATCGCCACGTCGAACCGATTGTTTGGTATTTTTTGCCAACGCGCGAAATGCCTTGACCGTAATCCAGGCGGTGGCAAAATCCTCCCACTGCTGTGTGCTCTGATTAAACCTGCTACGGGTGCTGCCCATTCGGAAGGTCAGCACGGGAAAAGTGTCCGTTCCGCCTAGCACGGGATCGCCCGCCACAAATCCGGTAATAGTTACTGCTGCCTGTTGAATCGCCATGATCGGCCCTTTCTCACGTCACTGTTGTGGACCGCCGGGGCCTGTCTATGGCGTCATCACCAATGCACACCCCAACGGTATCTCCACTGTGAAGTGCCGCACCGTAGCAGCACAAGGGCAACCGACAATTGTGGATACCGTGACGGGGTTGCATTTTTTGTACTGTGGATAATTTTGGGTTATCCACAATTAGGAGCAAAAAAGCAAAAGCGCCACCCTGCAAAGAGCAGGATGGCGCTGTAATTATGGGCTATCAGCCACCCTCAGCCGAGAGCAGCAAAACGATCGGCCAAGGTACCGGCAGCTTCAGCAGCGGGCACGGCGACCTTGTTCTCGCCATTGCGATCACGGATCTCAATGGTGCCATCGTTCACGTAATCGCGACCGACCACGGCGACCAGCGGCACGCCGATCAGCTCGGCATCCTTGAACTTGACGCCCGGAGAGACCTTCTTACGGTCATCGTAAATCACTTCAAGGCCCTTGGCCTCAAGTTCGGCGACCAGTTTCTCGGCACCTTCGAATGCCTTTTCATCCTTGCCGGTGGCCACCACATGAACGGCGGCCGGAGCGATCACGGACGGCCAGGCCAAGCCGGCCTCATCGTGATGCGTTTCGGCGATGCAGGCCAGCACGCGGGAGACGCCGATGCCATAGCAGCCCATCCACACCGGCACGGCCTTGCCATTCTGGTCGAGCACCTTCAGGTCCAATGCCTTGGAATACTTGAGACCCAGCTGGAAGACCTGACCGATTTCCACACCGCGCTCAAAGCTCAGCGGGCCGGAACCATCCGGGCTCATATCGCCGTGGCGAACCTCAACGGCCTCGACCACGCCATCGGCCTTGAAATCACGGCCATAGACCAAGTTGTAGTAGTCAACCTCGTTCTCATCAGCGCCGGTGAACCAAGCGGAGCCCTTGACCACGTGCGCGTCCACCAAGTAACGCACCGGGTTCTTCACGCCAGCGGCTTCGGCCTGCGGACCAAGCACCATCGGGCCGATGTAGCCGGGCACCAGTTCGGGGTGGTTCTTCAGGTCTTCCTCGGTGGCCTCTTCGAGCTCGGCGGGAGCGAACTGGGCTTCCAGTCGCTTCATATCCACCGTGCGGTCACCGGGCACGCCGACAACGATCACTTCGCGCCACGGCTCGTCATGCTCCTCATCCTCAGGGTGCTTGACGGTAATCACCACGTTCTTGAGGATGTCGGAAGCCTGCCATTCACGGCCATCGGTACGCGGGTGGTCGGCGTTGGCACGCTCGATCATGTTGTCGATGGTCTTGGCATCCGGGGTGGCTTCCTTGGAAGCGGCAGGAGTGTTGGAAGCATCGACTTCAGGCAGCTCCGGAGTGGTCAAAGCCTCGACGTTCCAAGCCTTGCCGGAAGGAGCCAGAGCGAAGGTGTCTTCACCGATCGGCATCGGGGCAAGGAACTCCTCAGAAGCAGAGCCGCCCATCGGACCGGACATGGCGAACACCGGCACGTACTTCAAGTCAAGACGCTGGAAGATGCGCTCGTAGGCACCGCGCTCGTCGTAGTAGGCCTTGCGCATGCCTTCCTCGTCGATGGTGAAGGAGTAGGCATCCTTCATGATGAATTCGCGGCCGCGAATCAGACCGGCGCGCGGGCGGAACTCGTCGCGGTACTTGGTCTGGATCTGGTACAGGGTGACGGGCAGGTCTTTGTAAGAGGAGTACATGTCCTTGACCAGAAGGGTGAACATCTCCTCGTGGGTGGGGGCCAGCAGGTAATCGGCCTCGTGGCGATCCTTCAAACGGAAGATGTTATCGCCGTACTCCTCCCAGCGGTGGGTGGCCTCGTAGGGCTCGCGCGGCAGCAGAGCCGGGAAGTGCACTTCCTGAGCACCGATGCCGTTGATCTCCTCACGAATAATATCTTCGATCTTGTTAAGCACCTTGAGACCAAGCGGCAGCCAGGTCCAGATGCCGGGCGCGGCCTTGCGGATGTAGCCGGCACGCTGCAGCAGTTTGGCCGAATCGACATCGGCATCGGCGGGGTCCTCGCGCAGGGTGCGCAGGAACATGGTTGACATGCGAAGGGTATTGGAAGTCATAGGTTCCAAGATATTCGCGTGAACCGACAAGCTAAGTCGTCACAGGTTCCGTTTCCGGCCTTAATCTTGGCATACGGACGGTTCTCTATGGCAGAACGACTCGAGGCAAGGCCATGGCGCCTGGCTGAAGAGACGTTTCATCACCATCGCCCGGCGATTGCGGTGCCACATTGCGGGCAGTGACCGTTGCCGCCGGAGCTTGCTGATAGGCGGTCGGCGATAATGCGGTACCAGTCGCGCTCGATGAGCTTCGCATGGCACTGCGGGTTCGGACAATACGTAGTATCGCCCTCGCGGTCATGCACATTGCCAACGTAGACATAATGGAGCCCTTCAGCGAGCGCGATGGCGCGGGCACGGGTCAGCGTCTCGTGCGGCGTAGGCGGCACATCCATTATCCGGTAGCTCGGATGGAATGCGGAGAAGTGCAGCGGCACGTCCGGCCCCAGATGTTCGCCTATCCACGTGCATTCGGCGTGCAATTGGGCATCGTCATCGTTGAGACCGGGGATGAGCAGTGTGGTGAGTTCCACCCACTCGTGTTCGCCTTCTGGGGTACGTGCCTCGTTGACCGCATAGTCGATGGTCGCGAGCACGTCGGCCAAATGCGTGCCGGTCACTTTCCAATAGAAATCTTCGGTGAAGCCTTTGAGGTCGATATTGGCGGCGTCCATGGCGGCATAGAAGTCGGGCCGGGCTTCGGCACTCATGTATCCGGCCGTCACGGCGATGGGATGGATGCCGAGTGCGCGGCAGGCTTGGGCGGTGTCGATGGCGTATTCGGCGAACACGATGGGGTCGTTGTAGGTGAATGCCACTGAGTCGATGCCACGGCTGGCCGCGATCTGCGCGATTTTCTCCGGGCTGGCCCCCACGCTGAGCTTATCGATGCTGCGCGCTTTGGCAATGTCAAAATTCTGGCAGAAGCGGCAGCCGGAATTGCAGCCGGCCGTGCCAAAACTCAGCACACTGGAACCAGGGTGGAAGTGGTTGAGGGGCTTCTTTTCCATCGCGGGTCTTGATGGTAATTGCCTTTGGCTCCCCCAGCACCGACACCTCGATATTCAGCAGTGGGTATTCCGCAGCGGTGACCGGGTTGAAACGTGGGTCACGGGTGGCGGCATCCACCGCATGGGCGATCACATCCTTGCCAAGTGGTTGATGGGCAACCAGCGAGCCAATGCAGCCGCGCACCAACGTCATTCCGCCGTCTTTAAGTGTTGTCTACTTAGGCATCAGCCCCTCGAAACGGAGATAGATGTCCTGAAAACTCAAAATCCGCCCCTTGAAACGCAGAAACGCTTACATTAGTAGTCGTTCGGCATAGCAACCGTCAGAACAAGGCGTCTTGGGCGAATTCGTCATTGGGATCGGCGGCGAATTCGTCTGGCTCGGTGGGTTTGAATGCGCCTGCGCCTTCATCGGCCAACTGGTCGGAGGCCGAGGCCGAGGCCTCGCGCAGGTCGCCGTCAAGCACCACGGCATCGGGTGAGACAAGGAACATGCGCTCGTTGACACCAGCCAAATACAGTCCGCCCAATGATTCAACTCGGGAGAGCGCCACATATCCCATGCCCGGCGCGAAGGTCCTCTTCAAGTCCATAACCGCGCGATCGAGCGTCATACCCTGTGACTTGTGGATGGTGATGCCCCACGCGCAGCGCAACGGCACCTGAGCCACGGAAGCGAGCACCGTCTCGCCATCCATCATCTCCCACTTGGCCTGTTTCATGGTGACGATATTGCCGTTCTCGAATTCCACAATCGGCCAACCGCCTTTGTTCTCCTGCGCAAAACCGCGCACGGTGCCGAGCGAACCATTGACATACTGGCGGTCGGGGTCATTGCGCAGAGCCATGACGGCCGCGCCTTTCTTGAGCACGAGCCGCTCGGGGGCGAGCATGTTCTTCTTGAGCCGATCGACCAGATTGGCCGGTCCTGCGGTTTCGGCATGGAACTCATGAGGCTCGAGCATGATCTGGTTCAGCCGCATGTCGTTGAGATTGTCGGCCTGACGGTTCACGGGGAAGAGATGGACGGCCACTTGGCCGGGCTCGGGCAGCTTGCCCAAACGCGTGACGAGTGCGTCACGGTCGGACTGGGTCACGTCGCCTTCGCGAATGTCAGTAAGCACGGTCAGAAGCTCACCGGTGTCTTGACGATGCTGCTCGGTGAGGTAGCAGATCACCGGGTTGAGTTCCTGCCACACCAGCGATTCGGTGATAAAGCCTTCCGGATTAAGACCGGCACGGGCATACCGTTCACGGCTGGCGATGAATTCCGGTGTGGGTTCGATGAGGTCGCGGTTGCGGCCGGATACCGAGACCGGAGGCAGCTGAAACAAATCTCCGGACAGCACGACCTGGATGCCGCCGAACGGCCGTGGGTCGCGACGGACCTCGCGGCAGACTTGGTCAACCATGTCGAACAGCCAGGCGTGCAGCATGGAGACCTCGTCAATGACGAGAATATCCGTGGCCTGAATCTTGCGTTTGCGGCGGGATTTGATGAGCTTGAGCAGACTGGAGGTCAGACTTGTCGCCACACCCACACCACTCCATGAGTGAATGGTCTGGCCATTGATATGCGTGGAGGCTATGCCTGTGGACGCAGTGACGGCCACGCTCGCCCCGTCGGCACGCGCCTGCCGGATGAACTCGTTGAGCACGTAGGTCTTACCGGCACCGGGCGCACCGGTTAGGAACACGTTCGCGCCGGCGTTCAGAATGGCCAGGGCTTCGGTTTGGCGCATATCAACCTCTCTAGGCTCCACTCTTTGAGCGGAGCTGACTGAGGGGAGTCATACCCATCCGTGACTCCCCTCAGTCTCACTTCGTTCGACAGCTCCCCTCAGAGAGGGGAGCCAAGTACGGCGGACTACTTATTGAGGATGCTGGTGGAGACGATATCGGCAGAGATGGCCTTGGCTGCGGCCTCGTCCGGGCCGGGGGCCGGAGCCATGAAGGCCTTGCGGTAGTAGCGCAGCTCATCCAAAGATTCGATGATGTCGGCGAGAGCACGGTGACCGCCATTCTTCGGCGGGCGGTTCTCGTAGACGGCCGGGTACCAGCGGCGGGCAAGCTCCTTCAGGGTGCTCACGTCCACGCTGCGGTAGTGCAGGTGACTCATGAGGTCCGGCATATAGTGGTCGAGGAACTTCTTGTCGGATCCAATGGTGTTGCCGGCCAGCAGCGGGCGCACGCCTTCCGGCGTGAAGCGCAGCACGTATTCGGTGACCTTCTGCTCGGCCTCGGCCAGGCTCAGGCCATTCTCCCACTCGTTGATCAGACCGGAACGGGTGTGCATCTGGCGCACGAAATCGTTCATGTGGTTCACGGCCTTCTCGGACGGCTTGATGACGTAATCCACGCCCTCGTCCAGCACATTCAGGTCAAAGTCGGTGGGAACCACGGACACCTCGACGAGTTCGTCGCCGCCGAAGATGTCAAGTCCGGTCATCTCGCAATCGATCCAAATCAGGCGCGAGTCCTTCGCGCTGTACGTTTCCGCGTCATGGCTGTCGACCATGGTGTGCCTCTTTTCTTCGCTGGTCATCGCTTATGCAGAACAGTTCAGACTATACCCCAGCGCATACAAGCTATCTCGAGCCACATACGCGAAAAGGGCCTGCATAAGCAGACCCTTTTCACAAGGAATCAACCTCTAACTAGCGCAAGCTAGCGGGCATCAACCGATCAGTTGTTGTGGAAGCCGGAGTAGTTCGGTGCTTCCGCGGTCATCACGATGTCGTGCGGGTGCGATTCACGCAGGCCGGCGTCGGTGATGCGGATGAACTTGCCACGTTCCGGCATTTCGGCGATGTTGTGTGCGCCAATGTAGAACATGGACTGGTGCAGGCCGCCGAGCATCTGGTAGAGCACAGCGTTGAGCGGGCCGCGGTACGGCACTTCGCCTTCCACACCTTCCGGCACGACCTTGTCGCTGGAGGTCACGTCGGCCTGGAAGTAGCGGTCCTTGGAGTAGGACTTCTTGCCGCGCGGAGCCATGGCGCCAAGGGATCCCATGCCGCGGTACAGCTTGTACTGCTTGCCGTGCAGGAGCACCTTCTCGCCCGGGGCTTCCTCACAGCCAGCGAGCGTGCCGCCGAGCATCACGGAGGAGGCGCCAGCCACAAGGGCCTTGGCGATGTCACCGGAGTAGTGGATGCCACCGTCGGCGATGCAGGGCACGCCAGCGGCACGGCAGGCCTGGGCGGCCTCGTACACGGCGGTGAGCTGCGGAACGCCAACACCGGCAACGATACGGGTGGTGCAGATGGAACCAGGACCAATACCGACCTTGACGGCATCGGCACCGGCCTCGATCATGGCCTGGGCACCGGAACGGGTGCCGACGTTGCCGCCGATGATCTGCACGCCATCGAAGGCGGTATCGTGCTTCAGGCGGGAGATCATGTCGAGTGCCAGGCGGGCCTCACCGTTGGCGGTGTCGACCACGAGCACATCCACGCCGGCCTCCATCAGGGCGGAGGCACGCTGCCATGCGTCGCCGAGGAAACCGACGCCGGCGGCCACGCGCAGGCGACCCTGCTCGTCCTTGGTGGCGTCCGGGTACTGTTCGGTCTTGACGAAGTCCTTGACCGTGATCAGACCAGTCAGATGACCTTCCGCATCAACCAGCGGCAGCTTCTCAACCTTGTGCTGGGCGAGCAGGCGGTGGGCGTCGTCCTTGGAGATGTTGGACGGACCGGTGACCAGGTTCTCCTTGGTCATGACATCCTTGACCTTCAGGGTGTCGTAATCCTCGGAGGCGATGAAACGCATATCACGGTTGGTGATGATGCCGACGAGCTTGTTGTCCTTGTCCACCACCGGCAGACCGGAGATGTGGAACTTGCCGCACAGCTTGTCGAGATCAGCCAAAGTGACCTCAGGGTTGACGGTCAGCGGATCGGTAATCATACCGGACTCAGAGCGCTTGACCACATCGACCTGAGCAGCCTGATCGTCGATGGACAGGTTGCGGTGCAGCACGCCGATACCACCGTTACGAGCCATGGCGATGGCCATCTCGGACTCGGTCACGGTATCCATGGCGGCGGAGAGCACCGGGGCCTTCATCGTGATATTGCGGGTCAGATGGGTGCTGGTGTCCACTTCGGAAGGAATGACATCCGTCTCGTTCGGCAACAGCAACACATCATCATAGGCAAGGCCGAGCTTGGCGAAAATCGGGGGAAGGGGGGCATACGCCGACTGGGCGTTTAATTCATCAAGGTTTGTAGCCATGTAAACACTATATGAAAATGCGCTGACCTTCACGACACACGTGTGAGAACCGTCCAATCACATATGGCTCAACGCGTGCGGACTGCTATCAGGAAGGGTTTTCCTGTCCGCTCGAATCAGCGCCGGCAACCGGCAGCGATTCGCTTCCGGAACGCGTATTTTCTGGGGTTACGTCGTCATGCACTGCCGTGGCATGCTGTGCGTTGTGGCGCGCCGCTTCCAACGTAGCGTTCTCTTCCTGTATCTCCGGAATACGATGCTTCAGATACGGGTACATGGTGGCGATGGTCAGTACGACCACGGCAATCGCCATACCAAAGGCAACGTGCTGCGCCTTGAAGAAAAGAATGGTCAACGACCCAAACGCGATCAACGCCGCCCAACCCCAAAGAATCAGCACGGCTCCACGAACCGAATGGCCGATGCGCAGCATGCGATGATGCAGATGCATACGGTCCGGATGCATCGGCGACTGCCCCTTGGCCAGACGCCGCACAATCGCCAGGCACATGTCGAGCACCGGCAGGAACAGCACCAGAATCGGCAACAGAATCGGCATGAATACCGGCAGATAGATACTGGCGTGAATCGATGCCGGATCAAGACGGCCGGTCATGACGATTGAGGCGCAGGTGATGAGATAGCCGAGCAGCATCGAGCCGGAATCACCCATGAACAATTTCGCCGGATGCCAGTTATGCAGGATAAAGCCCACACAGATGCCCACCATCATCACGTCGATCAGCGTGGCCAGCGAGGCGTAACTGGGCGAGTATCGGGCGATGATGTACGAATAGATGGCGAACGCGATGCCGCCGATGGCCACGATGCCCGAAGCCAGTCCGTCAAGACCGTCCACGAAATTGACCGCGTTGATCGAAGCGACAATAAGGAATGCCGTAATTGCCATGGACAGGCTCGGGGATGCGGTGATCAGAGAGCCTCCCAGCGGCAGCGAAATAATCTGCAAACCACCCCAGGCCACGAAAACGGAAATCAGCAGCTGACCGGCGAGCTTCAACATCCAGTCAAGATCCCACAAATCATCGGCCATGCCCAGCAGACTGATCATAATGCCGCCGGCAAGAATCACCCACATCTGGTAATTGCCTTGGAACAGACCCGCAAGGAACGGCGTTCTGCTGGCAAAGATGGTGGCCACGGTAAATCCGATCAGCATGCCAAGGCCGCCCATACGCGGGGTGGGAATGGTATGCACATCGCGGGCGCGCACTTCGCCAACCGCGCCGATCTCGATGGCCACGTGGCGAATCAGCGGAGTCACCAGCCAGGTGACGCCACCCGCGATGGCCGCGACCAGTAAGTAAATCCTCATGCGCCTAATCCCCCGCCATTGAGGTGGAGGGCTTTGCGAATCATGGATTGGGGAATGACTCCCTCACGAAGAATCTCAATGCCGTCTCTCGCATACGGATCCGCTTTCACCACGGTGCTAGATATATGGCCTTGTGTGGGCCCGCCATCCAGATACAAATCAATCTGGTTCCCGAACGCTTCCACGGCCTCATCCACGGTCTGCGCGCTTTCATCGCCGGAACGATTGGCGCTTGAAGCGGCCAGAGGACCAGTAGCACGAAGAATCTCAAGGCAGAGCGCCGAGTTGGGGATGCGAATGCCTTGCGTGCCGGGCCTGCCTTCCGCGGTGTCGGCCAACGTCTCCAACGTGCAATCGGGGCGCGCGACGGCAATCGGCGAAAACGCCCCCGGCAGGAAGGCGGCAGAAAGACGGTTCAGCGGCGAAGGTAGTTCGAGTCCGAGCTCGTCAAGTTGGTCAGTGGAATCAAGCAGAACCTGCAATGCCTTGTATCGGGGACGCCGCTTGAGTTCGTAGATGCGGGCGATGGCAGCCGCATTGCGCGGATCACAGGCTACGCCATACACGGTATCGGTGGGAATGACAATCAGTCCGCCATCATGAATGATGCGTGCGGCCTGAGCCAACGACTCATCCGTGACCTTCCGCGTTGCGCTCATACCGTCTCCGTTCACCTGATTCATCACAATCTATCATTGCACCATTGTGCCCCGACTTGCACAACGACGATGACCGGGTTTCGTTCCGAACGGCATGCACCGTCCCGGGCGAAACCCGGTCACCATCAATTCGAAAGCAACCTGTGCCAGACTATGCGTCACGCGCCGAGGTATGCCTTGCGCACCTTCTCGTCGTGCAGCAGATCCGAGGCCTTGCCTTCCATCGTGATCTTGCCGGTTTCGAGCACGTAAGCGCGATCGGCAATGGATAGGGCCATCTTCGCGTTCTGTTCGACCAGCAGCACGGTGATGCCGCTCTTGCGCAGAGTGACGATGATGTCGAAAATCTCCTTGACAAGCAGAGGCGAAAGACCCATCGACGGCTCATCCATCAGAATCGTCTTCGGATGGCTCATCAGGGCGCGGCCCATGGCCACCATCTGCTGCTCACCGCCGGAGAGCGTGCCGGCCAGCTGGCGGCGACGTTCCTTCAGACGCGGGAAGTAGTCGAACACCATCTCAAGATCCTTGCCGAGATTCGACTGGTCCTTGAGGCTGAACGCACCCATCTCCAGGTTCTCCTGCACACTCATGCGGGTGAACACATGGCGGCCTTCCGGCACGTGGGCCATGCCCAGGGTGACGATCTTGTTCGCATGCGTATTAAGCAGGTCATGACCGTCATAGGTGATGCTGCCGGACTTGGCCGGCACCAGACCGGTGATGGTGTGCAAGGTGGTCGTTTTACCGGCACCGTTGGCTCCGATCAGGGAGACGATCTCACCGTCGTCCACCTTCAGACTGATGCCTTTGACCGCGTCGATGGCGCCGTACGAGACACACAGATCCTTGATTTCCAGCATCAGCGTGCCCCCTCTTCTTGAATCGTCTTGGCGACGCTTGGCTCCGGCTCGACCTTGGCGGTCGAGTCGCCGTCCGCATCATCATTGCTGTCACTACCCAGATAGGCCGAGATGACCTGCGGGTTGTTGGCGATCTGCTCCGGCGTACCGGATGCGATGGTACGACCGTAATCAAGCACCTGAATGCGCTGGCAAACGCTCATCACCAAGCTCATGTCATGTTCGATGAGCAGGATGGCGATGCCGAAACGATCACGGATCGTATTGATGCAGTGCAGCAGATCCTCGGTTTCCGTGGGGTTCATGCCTGCGGCCGGCTCGTCGAGCAACAGCAGCTTCATGCCGGTGGCCAAAGCGCGCGCGATCTCCAGCTTGCGCTGCTGGCCGTATGGCAGGTTGGCCGCTTGCGTGGCCGCCAAGCCTTCGAGGTTGAAAATGCGCAGCAGGTCGATGGCCTTCTCATGCATCTCATGCTCCTGCTTCCAGAAGCCCGGGGTGCGGAAGATGGCGCCGCCCATATGGTAGGAGAACGATTCGTCAAAGGCGACGAGCACATTCTCCTCAACGGTGAGCTGTTTGAACAGGCGGATGTTCTGGAAGGTTCTGGCGATGCCGGCACGAACCACCTGATAGGTCTTCTTGCCGTTCATGTGTTCGCCATCCAGCCAGAAATCGCCCTCAGTGGGCTTGTACACGCCGGTCAGCAGGTTGAACACCGTGGTCTTGCCGGCACCGTTGGGGCCGATCAGACCGACGAGTTCGCCTTTGTTGATGGTCATGTTGAAGTCGGATACGGCCTTCAGACCACCGAAGGTGATGCCGAGATGTTCGGCTTTGAGGATGGGCTGGGTATCGTTGCTCATCGTGCAGCCTCCTTCTCGGTTGTATCGGCCGGTTCGTTGACGGCTTTATCGGACTTATCAGCAGCCCTGTCGTTCTTGCCGTTTCCGCGAAGCAGCAGCCGGTTGATGAGCTTGGGCAGCGAGAACTCCCATGAACCAAAGATGCCCTGCGGGCGGAAGATCATGACAAGCACCAGCACCACCGAGTAGGCGAGCATACGGTAGTCAGCGAAGGCACGCAGCAGCTCGGGCAGGATGGTCAGGCCGATGGCGGAGACGATCGAGCCGGTGAGCGAACCCATGCCGCCGAACACCACCATGATCACGTAGTTGATGGAGTTGAGCCAGCCGGCCATGGTGGGGTTCAACGAACCGATGTACTGGGCGAAGATGCCACCTGCAATGCCTGCAAAGAATGCGGAAATCGCGAAGACAAGCACCTTGAGGTACGTGGTGTTGAGTCCGGAAGCGCCCGCAGCGATCTCGTCGTCGCGAATGGCCTTGACGGCGCGCCCGTAACGGGAACGGCCGAACATGAAGAGCACGACCACGGTGACCACCATGATCCAGAACACGACGTACAGGTTGGCGGTGCGTTCGATGCCGATCAGGGCCTGTCCCGCGGCACCCTTGTCAAGGCCCATGCCGCCGGCAACCTTGAGGTTTTGGATGATCACACGAATGATCTCACCGAAGCCCAGCGTGATGATGGCCAAGTAATCGCCATGCAGTCGCAGTGCCGGGATACCAATCAGGATGCCGAACACACACGCCACAATGCCGCCGATCAGCGTGGTAATCAGGAACCTTGCGGTGGGGTCAACGCCGATGCCGGCCGCAACCATGTACTTGGATGCCAATGCGGCTACATAGGCGCCGATGGCCTCAAAGCCGCAGCAACCCAGCGTCAGTTGGCCAAGCACACCGATGGTGAGGTTCAGGGACGTGGTCATGATGATGGCGATGCATGCGGTCATCATGATGCCCTTGATATAGGAATCGGCCAGACCGGATTCGCACAGAGCCATCACGATGCCGAACGTGGCAAGGATGCCTAGGAAGCACACCACATAGGATTGTGTGGTGGAAAGCATTGTCTTCTTCATACGATCAGACCTTCTCCCCTTCGTTCTTGCCCATAATGCCGGACGGCTTGACGAGCAGCACGATGATCAGGATGGCGAACACGATGGCATCGGAGAATGCCGAGGTGATGAGGCCTCCGGTGACAGTGCCGATATATGCCTTGGTCAGACTCTCGATCAGGCCGATGGCAAGACCACCGATCATGGCGCCCGGGATGGAGCCGATGCCACCAAGGACTGCGGCGACGAATGCCTTCAAGCCCAACATGGCACCCATCATAGGCGACACCTGCGGGTAGGCGGCGCAGTACATCAGCGAGGCGACTGCAGCCAGACCGGAACCGATGGCGAAGGTCAGGGCGATGGTGGAGTTGACGTTGACGCCCATGAGCACGGCGGCCTCCTTGTCCTCGGAGACGGCGCGCATGGCCTTGCCCTGCTTGGTGAACTTGACGAACAGCTGCAGGCCCACCATGATGACCAGGCCGATGACGATGGTCAGCAGTGTGTCTCCGGAAAGCTTGAGCTTGCCGAAGGCAATGGACGGCAGGTGGAAAATGGTCGGGACTGTCTGGAAGTCGGCACCGAAGATGGCCTGAGAGCCGTTCTCCAGCAGCAGGGACATGGCGATGGCGGTGATCAGGGCGGTCATGGAATTGCCCTTCTCGCGCACCGGCTTGTATGCGGCTTTTTCGACGATGACGCCGACGGCCACGCACACCAGGATGGCGGGAATGACCGCCACCCAGGCGGGCAGGCCCATGGCGACGATGGCGGGAATGGTGAGCATCAGCACATATGCGCCGACCATGATGAAATCGCCGTGGGCGAAGTTGATCAGGCGGATGATGCCGTAGACCATGGTGTAGCCCAATGCCACAAGCGCATACACGCTACCGATTTTCAGGCCATTGAATAGCTGGCTGACAAACATGATGATCTGATCCATCACTGCTCCCCCTTTCTAAATCTCATTGTGTGTTGAATGCGTTTATTGAATGTCTGATGATGCGCCATGAAAACGCGAAAGGGAGAGGGCCGGGAAACCGGCCACTCTCCTATATCGCGCGCTCATACTAGAGCGCATGGATTGGAATCATGCAGCGGTGATTCACTTGGGCTGCACGGTGGTGTTGTAGACAGGCTTGCCGTCCTTCATCTCAAGCACGATGACGGACTTGGTCGGGGAGCCGGACTTGTCCATCGTGAACTTACCGGTCACACCGTCGAAGGTCATGCCGGCCACGGCGTTGCGCACATCCTCACGGGTGGCGTTCTTGCCGGCCTTTTCGATGGCCTGCTTGATCATGTAGATCGTGTCGTAGCCCAGAGCGGCGAAAGTGTTCGGCTCGGCGTTGTTCTTGGACTTGTAGGATTTGATGAAGTCCTGCACCTTGGAGTTGGTGTTGTCGTCGGCGGAGTAGTGGGTGGTGTAGTAGGTCTTGTTGTACTGGGCCTTGTCACCGGTGAGCTTGAGGCCGTCGTAGCCGTCAGGGCCCATCACGTAGCCATCGAAGCCCACGGAACGAGCTTGCGGGATGATGTACGGACCAGCCACGGAGTAGTAGTACGGAGCGTAAAGCAGCTCAGCACCGGAGGCCTGGATCTTCTGCAGCTGAGCGGAGTACTCGGTGTCGTCGGCGGAGGAGGAGCTTTCCTTGTCCACCACTTCAAGACCAAGCTTCTCGGCGGCCTTGGCGAAAGCCTCACCCACGCCGGAGGAGTACGGATCACCGGTACCGTAGAGCACGGCGACCTTCTTGACCTTCAGGTTCTCGGCCGCGAAGCGGGCGGCGACCTCACCCTGGTAGGAGTCCTTGAAGCAGGTGCGGAACAGGTAGTTGCCGGTTTCGATGGAATCGGAGGTGGCGGCCGGGGCGATGGTGACCAGCTTGGACTGGTCGGCCAGCGGAGCCACGGCTGCGGTGGTGGCGGAGATGGTCGGACCGGCCACGGCGAGCACGTTGTTGTCGCCAACAAGCTTGTTGTAGGCGTTGGACGCCTCGGTGGCGTCGCCCTTGTCATCCATGGACTCGAGCTTGACCTTCTTGCCGTTGATGCCGCCCTTGGCGTTGATCTCGGAAACGGCCAGCTCGAAGCCCTTGACCTCGGCCTCGCCGTAAGCGGCAGCGGTACCGGAGTTGGTGGTCACGGTGCCGATGGTGATGGTATCACCGGATGCCTTGGCGCTGGAGCTGGAGGAGTCATCCATGCTGCCGCCGGAGCATCCAGCAAGGGACAACGCCATAACTGCGGCCGCGCTGGCCGCAATGAACTTAGTGGAGAACTTCACGTTCATCCTCTTCCTTCTTCCTTGGGATATTGCAACATCGTTCATCAGTCAATCAACGCGCGGGATATACGCGTGAGACGTTCCGTTCGTATAATTCACATACCACAGAACTGCATCACACGGCTTGTGGCCGTCATCTACGTCTCTCTCATTCGATGTTTGTCGCGGACTGTTATAACCAGACCCGCTTTGAAGCCGCAATAAATTGTTCTTATTATGAGACAGCGCAATTACGGGAACGAGAATGCAATCCCAAGGAAATGTGGGATTCGTGAGGCTTAGGAAACTGCAAACAGGTAGCGGTCGCGACCCGTCCAGTCCTGGCCGGTCGATGCGGCAGCGAATCCGGTGGCCCTGGCAAAGGCCACGAGACGATCCCCCTGGGTCACGTCATGTTCCATGACAAGCGCGCCCCCAGGCTTGAGAAGACGGCAGGCCCGCTCGATAATGCGCTCGGGAATCAATGTACCGTCCATCGAGCCGCCATACAAAGCCAATTCCGGATCCCAATCACGCACTTCCGGTTGCTCGGGAATATCGGTCTGCGGCACGTAGGGAGGATTGGTGATGACGATATCGACGGTGCCGTCCAATTGGGCCAATGTGGCGAAGGACGTGGCATCCGCGATTTCCAGATGGTAATTCGAGGCAATGGATGGGTACTTTTTCGCGGTTTCCGACAGATTCCTTCGCGTCCATTCGGCGGTGTTCGGCGACAGCTCCACCGCCCACACCTGGCTGCCGGGCACCTCGCTGACAACGGACAGCCCAATCGCGCCGGAGCCGGCGCACAGATCGACCACACGAGGATGGATCATGCCGTTTCTTGTCAGCCAGTCAAGACCGGCCTGCACCACGGTTTCAGTTTCCGGACGCGGAATGAACACGCCAGGGCCGACCTTCAGGTCGAGATAGCGGAACGGCGCATGACCGGTGATGTATTGCAACGGCTCGCGCTTGGCACGGCGGGCAAGCATGGATTGGAAGCGGGCAAGCTGTTCGGCTGTGCCAAGCTCCTCCCCCATCAACAGAGCTTTGTCGACATCGCGCAACTCAACACCTGCCGCCTCGGCAAGGAGCAGTTTGGCATCATGCTCAGGCGTCTCAATGCCAGCCTCACGCAATTGCACGGCGGCATCACGAATCACATCGGCAGCAGCCATCACATCCCTATCTTCCGGTGCCTTAATTATCACATAATGTAAGGGTTTGGCCGGTAAATGCGATGCTCGACCGTAGGCTTGACCGAACGGCCTAGAGTGTGTCGAACATTGTATCTACCGGCCAAACCCGCTCACGCTACTATCACTTCTGATTGGCCAGACGGTCGGCTTCGTCGGCTTGGATGTCGGAGTCGATTACGGCCTGCAGGTCGCCGTCAAGCACGGCATCCAGGTTGTATGCCTTGTAATTCGTACGATGATCGACGATGCGGTTCTCCGGGAAGTTGTAGGTACGGATACGCTCGGAGCGATCCAACGAGCGTACCTGCGAGTGGCGCATATCAGCCGCCTCAGCGGCCTCCTGCTCGTGCTTCATGGCCAGTAGTCGGGACTTCAGCACGCGCAGGGCGGAGGCACGGTTCTGAATCTGCGACTTCTCGTCCTGCATGTTCACCGTGATGCCGGTAGGCAGGTGGGTCATGCGCACGGCGGAATACGTGGTGTTCACGGACTGTCCGCCAGGACCGGAGCTCATGAAGATATCAATCTTCAGGTCTTTCGGATCAATCTCAATTTCGTCATCATCCTCGTCGGCTTCGGGGAAAACAATCACACCGGCCGCAGAAGTCTGGATGCGCCCCTGCGATTCGGTGACAGGAATGCGCTGCACGCGGTGCACGCCGCCCTCGTATTTCATCGAAGACCACACGCCGTCCTCGGGAGCAGGCGTGCCCTTGGCCCGGATGGCAATCTGCACGTCCTTGACGCCGCCGAGCTCGGTGGTGTTCTCGGACTGAATGTTCACGCTCCAGCCGCGCTTCTCGGCGTAGCGGGTGTACATACGCAGCAAATCACCGGCAAACAGTGCAGCTTCCTCGCCGCCGGTGCCGGCCTTGATTTCCATAATGGTGTCTCGCGCATCATCCGGATCGCGCGGAATAAGCGCGGTGCGCAGCTTTTCTTCCGCGCCCGGCAGTTCGGATTCGAGACGCTTAGCTTCCTCGGCGAAGTCGGCATCCTCGCCGGCCATCTCCTGAGCGGCTTCCAAGTCATCCTTCAATTGCAACCAAGCTTTGTAGGCTCCCACAATGGCACCTAGCTCGGCATGACGACGGCCTAGTTTGCGCAGCTTGTCCGGATTGGACACGACTTCGGGGCTCGCCATCTGCTCTTCGATGGACTGGTACTCCTCAAGTGCGGTCGCCGCCGCGGGGAACTGTTCGTCTGCCATGACACGCTTTCTGGTTGTGTTGTAATCAGGTCAAAAGAATACAAAAACGCCAGTCCTCGGGCGGGCATGCCGAAGCATGCCGGGCCGAATAGGACTGGCGTGAAGTATGCTACTTGCTCTTCTTGCCGTAGCGCTTCTCGAAGCGAGCAACGCGGCCACCGGTGTCGAGAATCTTCTGCTTGCCGGTGTAGAACGGGTGGCACTGAGAGCACACGTCAACGAACATGTGATCTTCCTTGCCGGCAGTGCGGGTCACGAAGGTGTTGCCGCACGAGCACGTCACCTCAACGGGGTGGTAATCAGGATGGATACCCTGCTGCATTTTGCGTCTCCTATGGATTCGGGGGACCCGGGTCGTCATGCCCCTATGGCAGACGTGAACCGGAACCTTACGGATTATACGCGCCTATATGGACGGGGAATACGTTGTGCTGTCGGAAAAGAGTGGGGCCGCAGGGGCTTGAACCCTGGACCGGGCGATTATGAGTCGCATGCTCTAACCGACTGAGCTACGGCCCCACGATGACCTACCGCGATTGCAGAGTAGTCAACTCGCCAAAGTGTAGCACGACCCCGGTCGCAGGAACGGATAACAAACGACCACTCCCGTATGATGTTGTACGCGCCGCCCACCCTGATGCGCGAGTTCAACGTGCCCAGCAGCACCGTGCAATGGCTGACCACCGGATTCATGCTCACCAACGGCATCATGATTCCGGTCACCGCATTCCTCACCGAGACCTTCACCACACGCCAGCTGTTTCTTTACGGCGATGGGCATGTTCTTCGCCGGCTCACTCGCCTGCGCCCTGGCCCCCAGTTTCGCGCTACTGCTCGCAGGCCGCATCATCCAGGCCTGCGGCGCCGGCGTGCTCATGACCCTGCTGCAGACCGTGCTGTTCCGCGTCTATCCGCCCGAGCGCCGCGGACAGGCGATGAGCATGTTCGGCATGGTCATCGCCTTTGCTCCGGCACTGGGCCCCACCATCTCCGGTCTGCTGGTCGAATGGCTGAGCTGGCGTTGGATGTTCGCGCTGCTGGTGGCAATCGCCGGCGGCGTGATCGCGGCCGCCTGCTTCACGGTGCACAACGTGGGCGAGCCGACCCACCCGCATATCGACGTGCTGTCCGTGGTACTTTCGACCTTCGGTTTCGGCGGTGTGCTCTTCGGCTTCTCCACTGCCGGCGGAAACGGCTGGGGCAGCATGGACGTGCTGGTATCTCTAGCCATTGGCGTAATCGCCCTGACACTGTTCATCTGGCGCCAGATGCGGCTGGAACAGCCAATGCTTGACTTCCGCATTTTCCGCATGGTGGCCATCGTGTGCATCATCTGTCTGGTGGCATCCTTCTTCATCCGAGACCGCGGCCTTCATCCCGGTCAGAAGCGCTGAAAACATGCTCCAGGGCCGCCAGCACACACCGACGGCCCAAGCCCCCCCCCCAAAAAAAAACAGAGACTACAACTCAGGACGGCAGCCTCGCGAAAGCCCCATCAATCGCGCGCCTGCTCAATCAGCTGATTCAGTATGCCGACCTTCTGGGCGGCAACCGTCTCCTCCCAATCCAGTCCGGTATCCTTGGCCCGCCCGTAGAAGAATCTGACCAAACCGGGAAAGTCGGGCCGGTATCCGCTTTGGCGGAAACTTCGCGCTATGGACTCGCCCGTCTTGGGATCATCTGGCCGGTGAGCCTCATAGATAGGAATCGCGCAACCCTGCCACTTGCCTCGCACACAGGCAATGCGATTGACAATTAGGCCGCCACGTGCGCCGTCATATTTCGCTGCTTGTGGGCTGACTAAATCATAAACACCACCATTAATGAGGTCCTCGACCGTCATTATCCCCTTCACCGCATTGGCATCCTTGAGCCAAAACATCGAGGCGAAATTGGTGTCATCAATATCCCGGAAATCCTGCAGCTTCCGTTCCCCCACCTGCGGGTCGACGGCGTACATGTATTCCGCCATAGCCCGGAACGGTGAGATGCCGTTATCTTTGTTATGCACCAGCTCGACGCGCATATCCGAGCCTTCATCTCCGGTCAGACCGATGTCGCTGATCGAGCAATCAAAGGAAAACCAATCCCAAAACTGCCACTCGATCATCCGGAGCAGACCCTCGGGATGTGGCTTGAATGGGTTCAAACTGACTTCACGGTAAAACTCACGCCGCGCCTCGGCATACACGGCAAGATTGCATTGCTTGAACATATCAACGACATCCTTGGTATCCAGGATTGCCGGTGCTCCGGAATCTTCAACGGCGGCAGTGGCTTCGGTCATGGTCGGTCCTTCCGGTCAAGTGTGGACGGCAGGCCGCATCGCCCGCCGTGAGACACACTGTACGGAAGCCGGCGACCTTGGCGCAACCCGTTGAAACAAACATGTGGATATGTGGAAATCCAATGATTCCAAGGGATGCCGATTGTGCATAACCATGCCATCGATAGGTGGATAACCGCCGGTTCGACGCACCTCATGCACGAGGTTATCCACCATCCACAGGCTCTACGGCGTGGCATCCACAGTCGGCGATCGAGGCGTATCCGACCCTTGCCAAACACCCTGCCGCTTCGAACGACGCCTGCCAATACGACAAGTGGTCTGCCGCCATGATGAGGACGACCGGCCACCGGTTGCAACGAATCCGTCAGCCGGATTCAGTCAGATAGCTAGATGATAATGCCGTTGCAGTGGTCGACCTCATGTTGGATGATCTGCGCGGTCCATCCAGTGAACGTGGCATGACGCGCTCGGAAACGACGGTCTTCGTAATTGACCTCGATACGACGGTAACGCAGCGTGCGTCGTTCGCCGGCCAAAGACAGGCATCCTTCCTGGGTGTCGAAGGCACCATCCGAAGCGGTGATTACGGGATTGAGCATCACTGTGACGCGACCGCCAAGGTCCTCGTCCACGAAGGCTATGATGCGCTTGCCCACGCCGATCATATTGGCGGCCATTCCCACGCAGCGCGAACGGTTGGCCTCCAACGTGTCCACGAGGTCCTGCATGGCTGCCTCGTCGCTAGGCTCGGCTGGTTCGGACGGCGTGCGCAGGAACGAGCGCGATGTCATAATGGGGCGTTGCATCAGGCCTCTTCGTGCCAGTGGGGATTCTGGCCGAAGGTGTAGCCTTCGGGATTATCCATCGCGGCGATGTCGGCCATGTCCTGCTCATCCAGCTCAAAGGCGGTCAGATCGAGGTTCTGGCGCTGACGCTCCGGGTTCAGGGACTTCGGGATGGCCACATCGCCATACTGAAGATGCCAACGCAGAATGGTCTGCACCACAGAAATACCGTGCTTGGCGGCGATACGCTTCAAGTCCGGATCGCGCAGCATCTGGTTGGCACGGCCCAGCGGGCTCCACGCCTCAGTGATGATGCCATGCGCGTTGTCGTAGGCCAGCTGTTCGTGCTGCTGGAAGTACGGATGCAACTCGACCTGGTTGACGGCAGGGGTCACGCCCGTATCGCGAATAAGCAAATCAATGTGACCGGGCAGGAAGTTGCTAACGCCGATATGCTTGACCAGCCCACGTTCACGGGCTTCGACCAGCGCCTCCCATGCCTCGACGAACTGACCTTGGCTCGGGTTCGGCCAGTGAATCAGGTAGAGGTCGATGTAGTCGAGTCCCATGCGGCACACGCTCTCCTCGATGGTGAGCAGCGCCTCGTCATGGGCGTGGTGGCGGCCAGGCAGCTTGGAAGTGACGATGATGTCTTCACGCGGCACACCGGATTCGCGGATAGCGCGGCCCACCACGCCTTCGTTCTCATAGTTGAAGGCGGAATCGATGAGTCGGTAGCCCTGATGAATGGCAGACTTGATGGCGTCCACACCGGTCAGGCCGTTAACCTTATAGGTGCCGAATCCGGTGGCGGGCAGCTCAAGGCCGTCGTTGGCCTTGCGAATCGGAGTGACTGGTGGCTCAAGCATGATAGTCCTCCTGCTTCTCCTGTGATGGAATATCGATTCCATCATAAAGCCAACCGATACGCGGCAGGCGAACTATTTGACTTCCCGCAATTCCGGCGGACGGCGAGTGGAGAAGCGGAACATGAGTGCGGCGAGAATCACGCCAAGCACCGCCATGCCGGTGAACACCATCATGCTTTGCGGGAAAGCGGTGAAATAGGAGTCGGCGGCATCCGCCCCATTGTTCACGGCGGCGGCCGAAAATCCAGAAATCAGCGCGCTGGCCACAGCAGTGTCGTTGGCTGCGTTGCTGACTGTGTTGTTGGTCGCGTTGTTGCTGGCGTTGCTGACTGTGTTGCTGCATCGTTCATAAGATTTGCCCTCCCCTCCATTCGTTCGTTTTCGGTGTTGCCGATGGGCTGGCCGCCGGTTGTACCGATTGTTTTCCGATTGTTACCGGTTGTTGGCGTCCTGCTGCATGAGTCGCAAGGCTTCGGTCAAGGTGCGTACCGTGGTTTCGCACTGGTCCGAGGTCAATCCACCCAGCAGTTGGCTCAAATGCGCGTGATATTCCTCCACATAGATGTGGCGGATATCTAAGCCGCGTTCGGCGAGCGTAAGCGTCACCGCGCGGCGGTCGGTGGCATCGGCGTGTTTGACGACGAGCCCGAGGTCGGCCATTTCGCCGACGAGCTTGGTGATGCTCGGCGTGGTGACGCCGAGGAATGCGCTGACATCGCCCACGCGCGCGGTGCCGGTATCTTGCCCGTTCGGTTCGTTGATATGCCAGACGGCGTCGATCACGTGGACATAGCGCGGCTTCATGCCTTTCGGCAATGCCGGTATCAGTTCGGTGATGGTTTTGGCTTTCCAGCAGGCGTCTATAAGACTGCGTACGTCATCCACCGGCAGCTGGCCGGGCTTGGACTTGGTCGCGGACTCAGTCGCGGACTTGGTTTCGGTCTGGGATTCGGTCATCGCTGACCCAACCTCCATTTAGTTACCAATAGTCATTACCTTTAGCAAGGGTATGCGACCTATAGGCAAACCCAACGACCCATTCGCTCACGTTGGGTTTCGCCATTTTCGGGAGAAAAACAACAGTGCGGTGATTCCCATAACGAGAATCACCGCACTGTACTGTTCGCGATTGTTTACGCGTTGCTATCTGCGTCGTGCGCGTTATCGACGCACCGCCATCTGGGTCACCGCAAGACCGGACGCCTTGCGGTCGGCTGCGTCAGCGAAGAGCCAAATTGGCGGCACCGATGAGGCCGGCGTCCTGGCCCGCGACTGCGGCGACGATCTTGGCGTGGCCACGGTAGGCGCTGCCTTCCAGGAAACGCTGGTAGTTGTAGCGGGCCGGCTCCAACAGAATATCGCCCACGGCCACTACGCCGCCGCCGATCACGAACAGGTCCGGATCAAGCACGGCGGAAACGGCGGCCATGGTGCGGCCAAGCCATTCGCCGATCTTGCCGAACGCATACAGGCCAAGTACGTCACCTTCCTGAGCCGCTTGGGACACCATCGGGCCCTCCAACTTAGCGATATCCCCGCCGCACAATTCCAGAAGACGCTTGGCGTCCTGAGGACGACGGCGCACGGCGGACTTGGCGAAGTTCTCCAACGACGTGCCCGAAGTGTAACGTTCGGCGCAGCCGCGCAGACCACAACCGCAATGGTCTCCGTCCGGGACCATGGGCAGGTGGCCGAGCTCTGCGGCCATACCGAAGGAGCCGCGGTAGAGCTGGCCGTTGACCACGATGGCACCGCCAAGACCGGTGCCCACGGTCAGCGCGACCATATTGGAGCTGCCCCGACCGGCACCGTGCACGAATTCGCCCCAGCCGGCGCAGTTGGCATCGTTCTCGACGACGACCGGAACGGCATGGTCGATCAACGCACCGACGTGCTCAGACAGATTGTAATTGATCCAGGCCGGAATGTTGGCGGAGAAGGTGAGCGTCTTGCGATCCGCGCTCACATTACCGGCCGCGGAGATGCCGATGGCCTCGATATCGGTGTGGCCGGCGGCGATGGCTTCGCGGTAGATCTCGGCGATGTGCTTGTTGATGGCGTCGGCGTCCATCGGCGTGGGGACGCGCCAACGCTGGATGATGCTGTCGTTTGCATCGCAGACGGCAGCGGCGATCTTGGTTCCGCCGATATCGATGGCGAGCGTGGTCATGGCTTACTCCTTGAAGACTTTCGTAACGTACGAGATAGCGAAAATAGTAGTGAGCCGCCATGACCTCCCACCGCGGATTTTCCGTGGTTCGTCATGCGTCGCAAACATTCCGCCGATGCGCTTCCTCATGCATTTCACCCGTTGCAAACGGGCGCCTCCCTTAACGCCGGCATCGGTGCGGACGGCGTGTCGAATCGGATGCATTCACTTTCACCGTCCTTGCGGACGGCATCGAAGAACGGCAGGAAACAAAAAAAACTCCCGACATGCATCAGGAGTTTGGTGGCGACCCCGGCCGGACTTGAACCGGTGACCTCCGCCGTGACAGGGCGGCGCTCTAACCAACTGAGCTACGGGGCCGTGCGTGCCTCGATGAGGCACAAAAGGATATGCTACAGCATCATCGGATCATGACACGCCGTCTGATACGTCGTTCCTTCCACCGGCGAACCGACCGCAGGTACGGTGGACGGTATGTGGACCATATCGTTCGACCGCGCACGGCCGCACTCCCCATAAGACAGTAGCCGTCATGTGTCAACGCACGTTGCGCGACGACGCGGCACGACGCACGGCCACCGAGGCCAGTAAACCGATGAACAGCATGATGCCGGCGACCAGAAGCGTCCACTGACCTCCTTCGATGAATCCTGAAGTCATCGCATCGGCAATCTTCGGCGCCTCGTCGCCGAACCGGGCCGCCGGTCCATCACCGCTGCGGAACACGCCGATCACTCCACCCGCCGAACCGCTGACCGCCTGGGCCAGACCGTCGCCGACCTTGGCGGGCAGCCCGAGGGATTCGAGCCGCGCCGGCAATGTTCCGTTGACGGCCATGGCCAACGACGCGCCGGAGATGGCCGAACCGACGGCGGTGCCGAGCTGTCGAACCGTGGACTGGGTGGCCGACCCTTCGCCGGACTGCATGATCGGCACTTCGGAGAGCACCACGCTGGTCAGCTGCGCGGAGGCGAAGCCCAGACCCAGACCGTATGCGGCCATGGGAATAAGCTGCCACCACACCGACAATCCCACAGGCATAAGGACCGCGACCAGGGCGACGGCGATGATCTCGATCACAAGACCGAGTTGAATCACGCCGGCCGGGGTGAGCTTGGCGGCCATGACATGGGCCTGCGCACCTGCGACGATGGACCCCAGACCCATCACGGCCAGCATCGCACCGGCCTGCAGCGTGTTGAGCCCACGGGCGTTGATGAGGTACAGCGGCAGCATGAACACCAGCGCGAATTCGCCGGCGGCGATGGCCGCAGCCGCCAGATTGCCCCACGAGAACGTCCTGATGCGAAACAGGGTCATGTCCAGCATGACCGGCCGACCGGCTTTGCCCCGCGCCGACTCGAAGATGATGAAGGCAGCCAGCAGAAGCGCACCGGCGATCAGGCAGATCGGCACCGGCGACAACCAGTCACGATTCCAGCTCAATCCGCCCAGCTTCAACTGCGTTGAGGTCTGCTTCCACCAGCCGTAGGTCTCGCCTTCAATAAGACCGAACACCAGCAGGGCCGAGGTCAGGGCAGACAGCACCACGCCCGGAATATCCACACCGACACGATGGGATCGGGCATCCCGTGCGGCATCCGCGGCGCCGGCGACCGAGGCGTTCCCACCGGTTTGCGGCACCAGGAAGATGGCCGACACAAAGACCGCGATACCCAACGGCAAGTTCACCAGGAAAATCCAACGCCATCCCAGAGTCTCGGTGAACACGCCACCGAGCAGCGGGCCGAGGGCGGCGGCCGAACTCATCACCGCACCCCAGACACCGAACGCCGCGGCACGGTATTTGCCACGGAACAGGGCGGACACCGTGGACAGGGTGTTCGGCATGATCATCGCGCCTCCGATGCCCTGCAGCACACGGGCGGCAAGCAGCATCCCCGCACCCTGCGAGGCGGCGGCGAGCGTCGAACTCGCCACGAAGATCACTGTACCGACTTGAAACACCAGTTTGCGCCCTCTGGCGTCGCCCAACTTGCCGAAAGGCAGCAACAACGCGGCAAGCACGATGTTGTAGAGCGAGGTGACCCACTGGGCGTCGGTCAGGTTAATGCCGATATCATCGATGATGGTGGGGATGGAGACGTTGACGATCGAGCTGTCGAGCACGATCATGGCCAACCCCAGGGCCATCACCCACAGCGCGCCCCACGGCGGCGTCTGGGCAGGCAGTGGCGACGAGGCCGTCGGATTCGTTGAAGATGTCATAGTTGTCGAAGTTTTCGAAGTTGTCGAAGATGTCGGGGACGCATCGACTTGAGTCTGACGTTGGGATCGTGATGAACAGTCCATAACGGGGTTTCCTCTCATTGCCATGATCGCGGCGCCTGATGCGCTTATCCGCCGTTCACAGTACATCCGTGGCGCGGACCGTCTCACCGGATATCAAGGAACATTCCAGGCGTTCAGCCATGGGCGTAACCTCGGCGGATCGCCGCAACGGCACCATCGGGGACGGCCGCGTCATGCCGGATCGCGCCAGGCCGCAATCCGTTCGACGGGCGCAACCCATCCGACGGCAACGGCAACGGGATCATGGCGGAGCCAGGGACGGAATCATCCGGCAAAGCAAAACTACGTTCTCGCATTGGCGAAATCTTCCTCGACGGAAGTGGCGGCTGACATCGACGCGGATGCACGATGCGTGCGCGCGATGCGCAACTGTGCTTCGTCGAGGGTCTCCAACCAACGCATTGTAGGCCTCCGTCAGCTACGCGTTCGCCAAGGAGGCAGTCGTCTATCACAAGGCCGACCACAAGATGCGGCGACCGGCGCACGTTCAAACAGAATTATCCGAAGATATTGCGACGCAAACTCGCCACATGATCAAACTGCCACCAAATGTACTTACAGGAGATTCACCGTTGCGGCATGACGATGGGATATGGGATAATCCACAAGGTGCTTTTGCGTAGGACCATGTCCCTTATCCGGCAGAAACATGACTAGTTCGCAGAAACGGATGCAGACGAACCATGTTGGCACCATGAGATTCAATGACTCCGGGTATGACCGCCGACTCCAAGTCATCGGGGCTCAGCCTTAGCATCAACGCACGTTATTCGACGCGATAATCCAGAAACGCCGCAAGCGCGGTGACGGCGATGGCGATCGCCGCAAGCGTGAACGCCGACATTCGGAACGACACGGTAACGAAAGTCGACATAGCGGTTCCCGAGACCAGAGCCAGGACATACACCACCAAGAACACCGCATCGCGACTGCTGAATTTGCGATGGGTTTTCACCATGTCGAAGCTATGGCGCGAGATGTACCCGACCAAGCCCACCGCCGCCACGGCGTATATTGCAAAGGCGATAAGCACCCCGACACGAACCGTGACGTACGGCAGCATGCCGCTCCTCCATCCATCGATGACGCCGATTATCAACAGCAGCCAACTCATCATCGCCACGAATCCGAACGCCGAATTCATCCAACCCAGCGTCCGCAGCCAGAAGGACGCTGGCGCGATGGCCGACACGATGTCGTCGCAGAACGCGCGGTAGTCGCGGCCGATGACATCCTTCGCAGTCCACCCGCGACGGCGGCCGTCGATGAGCATGTCGATGATGTCGCGACGCACCTCCTGCCGCTGCATGTCGGTCAGGCTCGTGGACTCCAAGTAGCACTCGATGTCGGTCATTGTGTCGAAATCCACCGGATCGATGCGATATTCCATCTTATTATTGATCTTTCGCAAACGGCGGGATGCCCTGCTCATGACGACGCTCCTTTGCTTTGCTCGGACTTCTTTGCGCCATTGCCTGCGCCTCCGACGGCGAACAGGTTCCGCACCGCGGCGGACAGCATGCCGAATTCATCGCGGAAGCCCGCGAGTTCATCCAGTCCCTGCTTGGTGATGGCGTAGTACTTGCGCTTCGGCCCCAGCTCCGAGGCACGATAGGTGGCAGTGACGCAACCGCTTTTCTCCAACCGCAGCAGCACCGGATAGATCGTCCCTTCGGCGACATCGCCGAAACCATATCCGTTCAGCCGTTGCGAAATCTCGTACCCGTAGGTTTCGCCCTGCGCGATGACGGCAAGCACGCAACCCGCGATGACGCCTTTCAGCATCTGCGTTGGGATTCTTCCTTGCCTCACCTCTTCCTCCTTCCGCGATTCCACCATTGCGCCCAGCACAACTATCTTGCATACCAAGATACCACACGCTACTTTGCAATGCAAGATAGAGGCGGTCAGCGACCCGGCTCATTGAAACATAAGAAATATATTGCACATCCTCGCAATAGCGAAATATATTGCACTACATGGGAACTGGTGATAAATTGTTCACATGATTGTCGATTCAACGAGGGGATACGCGCGACTCGTCAAACAGCGCCGCCGCGCACTCGGCCTGAGCCAAGGGACGTTCGCGGCGAAACTTGGAGTATCAAGGCGCTGGCTCATCGACTTCGAGAACGACAAGGTTCCCAATCCCGGTTTCGCCACAATCTTGAGGGCATTGCACCTGCTTGGCCTCTCCCTCGACGTGCGGCAAAGCGTGTCCATCGACCAACTCGCCGACGAATTCGTCACAGGCAAGGATGGACAGCTATGACCTTCCAAGACACTCTTTTCGCCTTTCTTTCTGACACTTATGTGGGCAGGTTCTATCGTTCAAGCAGGGGAACCGTCTCGTTCGCCTATGACGACGATTATCGCTGGTCGGCCAATCCGACCCCATTGTCCTTGGACATGCCATTAGAGGAGGAGAGTTTCGACGACGAACGTCCCGCCATCTTCCTCGAAGCGCTGATTCCCGAATCCCCTGCGGCCCGGGCCAATGCGGCAAGACTGCATCATGCGGCTTCAACCGGTGCCTTTGATCTGCTCACAGCCATCGGGCTGGATTCGACGGGCGCGCTGCGTCTGACCACCACGCCCCAGCCACCGAACGAACTCTACGACCTCATACCGCTCGACGACGCCGCCATCGCACTGCGCCTTCGGCAGGCCGCGCCAACCGGTGAGCAATCCTCCGACGAGGACGAGCACTGGTCCGTCGCCGGTCAGCAAGGCAAAACCGCCCTGCTGCTCCAGAACGGACAATGGTTCGCCGCATCGGGCAACGCGCTGACCACGCATATCCTCAAGCCCGGCATCCCCTCATTGCCCGACCAAGCCTTCGACGAGCACTTCACCATGCGCATCGCCCATTTCCTAGGGCTGCGCGTCGCAGAAACCGAATTCAGGTTCTTCGACGGAGAGCCGGCGATTGTGTCCACGCGCTTCGACCGCATACAGAATGCCGACGGAACCGTGCGCGCACTGCATCAAATCGACTTCACGCAAGCCCTCGGCGTCGGCGCAGACCAAAAATACGAGGAGCACGGCGGACCGAGATCCGAGGCCTATGCAGAGATGCTGCGAGCGCATGACATCCATCACGAGGCTGATTCCAACGTCCGTATCTTCGCGGATGGCATGCTCGCCAGCTATCTACTGGGAGCGACCGACAGCCATGCCAAGAATTATTCGCTGATGCTCCAAGATTCGCACGTCGCCATGGCGCCGATCTACGACTTCGCTTCCGTTTTCCCCTATCTCGCATCGGGAACGCAGCGATACGCTTCCACCTTGGCCATGACCATCGGCGGGCAACGCAAACTCCTGCAATTGCGCGAGAAGCATCTCCTCCGCTTCGCCGACCGCATGAAACTGCCCAGAGAATATGTCATCAACCGATTCACGGGCTTGGTGAAAACCTTGCCCGACGCGTTCGATCAAGCCACGGAGGAGAACCGGCAAACCTTTGCCCTGTTGAAGGACAAGAACTTCCTCGAGCATTTCCAACAACGCCTGGCCATGACGATCGACGATGCAAAGACATGGATCAACATGTGACGAAATCCGTTTCCGCCACTCCACCCCGTCACGTCGGTTTGCCTATGCCCACCGTTGCGGCATGACGATGGGATATGGGATAATCCACAAGGTGCTTTTGCGTGGACAGACACCAGGATGACACGGGAAAACAAACGGCGGATGACACAAAACGGGCCGTCCGGGACACCCCGTAGACGGTTGTGTCATTTTGATTTGTGTCATTACGGAGTCCAGATCCCGCAAAACGTTGGAAAATCAACTTTTTCTAAGTAGTTAGGTATTATATGGCTGAATTTGTGTTTCAGATGATCAAGGCCCGTAAATCCTACGGCGACCGAGTGATCCTCGATGACGTGACCCTGAGCTTCCTGCCCGGCGCGAAGATCGGCGTCGTGGGCCCGAACGGTATGGGTAAGTCCACCCTGCTCAAGATCATGGCCGGCCTCGAGACCGTGAGCAACGGTGAGGCCACGCTGACCCCGGGCTTCACAGTCGGCATCCTACAGCAGGAGCCGCCGCTGGATGACACCAAGACCGTGGGCGAGAACATCAAGATGGCGTTCGGCCCAATCGCCGAGAAGGTCGCCCGCTTCAACGCTATCGGCGAGGAAATGGCCAACCCGGACGCCGACTTTGACGCGCTAATGGAAGAGATGGGCAAGCTGCAGACCGAAATCGACGCCGCCGACGGTTGGGATCTCGACTCCCAGCTCGAGCAGGCGATGGACGCTCTGCAGTGCCCGGACCCGGATACCCCAGTGAACGTGTGCTCCGGTGGCGAGCGCCGCCGTGTGGCCCTGTGCAAGCTGCTGCTCGAAGCCCCAGACCTGCTGCTGCTCGACGAGCCCACCAACCATTTGGATGCCGAGTCGATCCTGTGGCTGGAGCAGTTCCTGCACCAGTACAAGGGTGCCGTCATCGCCGTCACCCACGATCGTTACTTCATGGACAACGTGGCCGAGTGGATCTGCGAGGTCGACCGCGGCCACCTGTACCCGTACAAGGGTAACTACTCCACGTACCTCGAGACCAAGGCCAAGCGTCTTGAGATCCAGGGCGCCAAGGATGCCAAGCTGGCCAAGCGCCTGAAGAACGAGCTCGACTGGGTGCGCTCCTCCCCCAAGGCCCGTCAGGCCAAGAACAAGGCACGTCTGGAACGCTACGACCAGATGGAGAATGAGGCACGCAACAACAAGAAGCTCGACTTCTCCGAGATCCAGATCCCGGCCGGCCCGCGCCTCGGTTCCACCGTGCTTGAAGCCAACCACATCCATAAGGCCTTCGGCGAGCGCGTGCTCATCGACGACCTGTCCTTCACGCTGCCGCGCAACGGCATCGTCGGCGTGATCGGCCCGAACGGCGTGGGCAAGTCCACGTTGTTCAAGACCATCGTGGGGCTCGAGCCGCTCACCAGCGGCGAGCTGAAGATCGGCGACACCGTCAAGATCAGCTACGTGGATCAGAACCGCGAGGGTCTGGATCCGAACAAGAACCTGTGGGAAGCCGTGTCCGGCGGCCTCGACTTCATCGAGGTGGCCGGCGTGGAAGTGCCGACCCGCGCCTACGTGGCCAGCTTCGGCTTCAAGGGCGCCGACCAGCAGAAGCTGACCGGCGTGCTCTCCGGTGGTGAGCGCAACCGTCTGAACCTGGCCCTGACCCTGAAGCAGGGTGGCAACCTGCTGCTGCTCGACGAGCCCACCAACGATTTGGACGTCGAGACTTTGGAATCCCTCGAAAACGCACTGCTCGAATTCCCGGGCTGCGCCGTGGTGATCTCCCACGACCGTTGGTTCCTCGACCGCGTTGCCACGCACATCCTCGCGTGGGAGGGCGATGACGACAATCCGGCCAAGTGGTACTGGTTCGAAGGCAACTTCCAGTCCTACCAGGAGAACAAGGTGGCTCGCCTCGGCGAGGACGCGGCCCGCCCGCACCGTCTGCACAAGAAGCTCGTGCGCGGCTAAGCCCACAGCTAACCTGAGAACAAGGCATATTGCCTGTATTCGTCGAAAACCGTCCCGAAAGGGGCGGTTTTCCTATAGCTGTGCATAACCGGCCGTTTACCTTCCAAACAGGCTCGTTACATTTCGCTCCCGAAACTCTTAACCCTCGCCGGATAGACTGCCAACCATACGTTGGAATAATAAAAACCGAATATCGAACAGGAATCGAGGAACACTATGGCTCAGGCAACCGCCGTCACTCCGCTGGATCATCTAGTGAAAGTGTTGAAGTTGGGTGAGCCTTCCGCTTACCGCAATCACACCTATATCAACGGCGAAAGCATGTACTTCCCCACCGGCCGCGTTTACGGTGGCCAGGTCATCGCCCAGTCGGTGGTCGCCGCATCCAAAACCGTCAACGCATCGCGCCTGCCACACTCGGTGCATGGCTATTTCATCGCCGCCGGCGATATTCGGCAAGATCTGCTGTTCGATGTGGAGAACCTGCGCGACGGCCGCTCGTTCTCGGCTCGCCGTGTCAATGTCACCCAAGCCGAAGGACCGATTTTGACTGCTATCGCCTCCTTCCAGGAAACCGATCAGGAAGGCGTGGAGTTCGCCGATCCGATGCCTGAAGACCTACCTGATCCTGAAATGCTGACCTCCGCCAAGGAGCTTATGCAACCGTTCGCCGAAAAGTCGCCGTTCGCCAATTACTACGCCGAAAAGTCGCCATTTGATATTCGCCACGTGACACCCACCGTGATGCTGCGAGCCGATAAGGATTCCGCTGAGCATGATTCCGGCAAGCAGATGGTGTGGATGAAGGCCGACGGCCATGTCGATGTGTCGCAGGTCATGCACCGCGCGATGCTGGCACTCGGATGCGATCAGGTAATGATGGAACCGGTGCTGCGCCGAGCCGGGCTGTCGATTTCCACACCGGGCATCTCGTACGCTTCCATCGACCACTCGATGTGGTGGTATCGCGATATCGACATCAACGAATGGCATCTGTATGTGCAGGACACCCCGATCGCCGCGCACGGTCGCGGCCTCGGCATAGCCAAGGTGTATGCGCAATCCGGCGAACTGGTGGCGGCCATTGCCCAGGAGGCCATGGTGCGCGTGCCGCAGGAATAGCGGCATCGGCTCGGCCCCATCAGAGGGGGTTTAGTAAGGATTACCGCTTGTAGGCCTGGGCCATGTCGCGGCGACGCTTGGCCTCTTTGATCTTGGGATTCTCCGGACCTTCGTTCGGCGGCAGCTGGCACAGCCATTCGCCGATGATGCCGATAACCATATCGGCAATGCACACCACTGCGGCGACCGCGCATTCAGTGACGGCCTGTGCGTAGAACTCCGCCTCGATATGGCTCAGGCTCATCAGAATCTGGCCGCCATACCAGCCGGCGAGCGTCGCCCCGGCCAAACCCAACGCTTTGGCCAGCACCAACGTGTATACGGCGATGGTGGGGTTGATGAAGCTATGCGGCCGCTTCTTGGGATCGGTGTTCGCGTATTTGTGCACCTGCAGGGCCATGACCAGCACGATGATGCCCAGTACGGCCAATAATCCAGTCACGATCCATGGTGCGCCGATCAGCGACAGCCCCGAGCTTTCGCCATAGGAGGCCAGGCCGATACCTGCCAACAGGCCGAGTCCGGCACCGATCACATACTGCCACCACGGTGTACGCCGTGTCTTCATGACTGGTCTCCTTACCTTACGTTCTACGCCCACACTACCGGTTGAACATGATTCTTGCTCTCAGCGTGATTACGCCGAGCAACGTGCGCCTTGCTTACTGCGGCGGCAGCACCCAGTTGTCGGACAGCAACCCGACCTGGCCGGCATCCGGCGCCATGGCCAGCAGGAAGGACACCGGATCGCCGCCCAGAGTGGCATCTGGATCCATATCCAGCCAAGGCGCCAATACCGACGCATGGTTACGTGCAGACGGCCACGGGACGCTGCAGTTCGGCTCATCCGAGGTCACGCCCTCCATGTCCACCAGATCGAGGTCCACCGTCAGCTCGTGAGCGGCCTCGATGCTGCCCAATACGGCGATCAGGTCGGCGGCGGGCAGTTTGGTTTCGATCTGGACGACCGCACTCATTGCATCCGGGCCGTCGAAACGACTGACATGGTACAGCGGGGAGATGCCTTGGACCTGATTGCCGGGAATGCTGTCGATGGACACGATGGCCTCCCGGAAAAGCCGTTCCGCATCATGCGAAGTGGAATCAAGCGAGATAATCGCCTTGCGCGAAACGGGTTGCGTCTCGACGGCCTCATCTGATTCCGCTGCTCCCGCTGGCGGGAGCTGGCTCGCGGAGCGGGACTGAGGGTGGTTTTCTACGGCTGACCACCCCCAGTCAGCATGCGGCTGACGGCTCCCGCCGGCGGGGACTGAGGTATCGGAATCCGCATGTCCGCTCAGCATCCAGTCTTCGCTTTCCAATTGCACGGCATTGCGATCTGGCGCCACGGCCAGCAGGCTCGCCACTGGGCCGCCATGGGCACCAGCCAGCCGGGCATTGGGGTTCAACGCGGCCCATGGGGCCAAGACGAATGCACGCTGCCAGGCACGCGGATGGGGCAGGGCTAGATCCGGATCGGCGCTGGTGATGCCGTCATAATCGATGATGTCGAGGTCCAACGGCCTGGAATCCCAATGATTCTCACGGACGCGGCCATGACGGGCCTCAATGCCCTGCAACGAGGCAAGAAGCTCATGGCTGCTCATTGTGGTTTCCAGCTCCACCACGGCGTTGAGAAAGTCCGGCGTGCCGTCGGCCATGCCCCATGCGGCGGTACGGTAAAGCGGTGATATGCCGGTCACCTGAGTGCCAGGCAACGCGTCGATTTCCCGCACGGCGGCACGCAATGTGGTTTCCACTTCGCCCACGTTGCCGCCTAACGCCACCACTGCATTATGAATGGTTTGCGGCGGCACGGCAGCACCACTGATGGCATTCGGAGCAAGCACAGATGATTCGCCCGTCACCGTCGATGAAGCCTCATCCATGCGGGCAGCTGCCTTGCCGGAATCGCTACGAGCCCGGGTGATGGACACCGATACATCCGCAAAAGCCACGACGATGGGGGCATGAGGCTTATGTACGGTGACGTCGATGACTTCCACGGCCGGAGCGTCGGCGAGGATTCGGTCGGCGATGAGCTGGGCAAGCCGCTCGATGAGATCCACATGTTCGCCCTCGATGACCGAGACGATGTCCTTGGCCATGCGCCCGTAATCGATGGTGTCTTCGAGATCGTCAGATTGGCCGGCCTGTCCTAAGTCAAGATGCAGCGTGACGTCCACCACGAACGTCTGCGGTCGCTCGTGTTCGAAGGCGAGCACGCCATGCGTGCCGTTGGCATGTACGCCGGTGAGTGTGATGGTGTCCATTAATGCTTGCTTCCTATTATCGAACCTTATATTTGCGCAGCGAGAGGGAGTGCGAGCCGGCACACCCCTCAGTCAGCTTCCGCCGACAGTTCCCCTCAGAGAGGGGAGCTGAGGCGATTAGGCGTACTGGCGCCAGGTGTTGCCGGTGATGACGGCGGCGCGGCTTTTGGCCACATCGTGCACGCGTACGGCCCATGCGCCATGTTCGGCACTGAGAGCGGAGAGCGCTGCGGTCACATCGTCGCGCTGGTCCATGGTCGGCCCGTTTTCGCCGGACGCTCCGGCTTCGGCGAGCATCGCCGAAATGAAACGTTTGCGGGACTGTCCGATCAGCACCGGATATCCGGTAGCGCGGAAGGTCTCAAGCCCGGTCAGCAACGGCAGATTATGTTCGATGCTGGGCTTGGAGAAGCCCAGACCGGGATCGATGACGATACGCTCGGGTTTTACACCGGCCGCCAGCACGTCATCGACCTGACGCATGAGCTCGTCATGGACGTCGGTCAGCACACCATGCTCGTATACGGAAGTGTCCTGATCGGGGTTCGCCCCCTTGGATCCGGCAAGCCAGCCACGCCAGTGCTGCACGATATACAGGCAGTCATGGTCGGCAACCACATGAGGCAGATTCGCGTCCAGCGTACCTCCGGAGACGTCATTGATGATCTGCGCTCCCCCATCCAGAGCCGCTGCGGCCACGGACGCGCGGGTGGTGTCGATGGACAGCACCGCACCGGCCGGAATCAGCGCGTTGACGGCACCGGTGATGCGGGCCAGTTCATCCTCCTCAGACACTCGCTTGGCACCGGGACGCGTGGATTCGGCGCCGATGTCGATGATGTCGGCGCCGGCGGCCATCATATCGCGACCATGTTGTGCGGCCTTGGCCGGGTCCAACCACAGGCCGCCGTCCGAGGACGAGTCCTCGGTGATATTGAGCACGCCCATCACCATGGTGTGCGATGCGTCGTGCAATGCTTGCAAATCAGTCATTGTGTTCCTTTTCTGCTCCTGCTGGTGGGAGCTGCCCAGCCATGGGCTGACTGAGGGTGGTCGGGCTGTGGTTTACCACCCCCAGTCGGCTGCGCCGCCAGCCCCCGCCAGCAGGCGGCCAATTTATTGATGAGGTCTCTCCCTCAGTCAGCCTTACGGCTGCCAGCTCCCTCATCAGAAGGAGCTTGTCTCCTTCACTATTTATCCAGAATCAGGCTCATGGCCTCGGCTCGGGTGGCGGGGTTGCGCAGCAGGCCACGCACCGCGGAGGTCACTGTACGGGCGGAGGACTTCTTGATGCCACGCATCGACATGCACAGGTGCTCGCATTCGGTCACCACAATCACGCCACGCGCGCCCGCATATTCGACCAGTGCATCGGCGATCTGCTGGGTCAAGCGCTCCTGCACCTGTGGACGGCGGGCATACACCTCGACCAGTCGGGCCAGCTTGCTCAAGCCCATCACCCCATCCTTGGCCGGAATATAGCCCACATGGGCCACGCCGTGGAACGGCAGCAGATGATGCTCGCATACCGAATACAGTTCGATGTCCTTGACCAGCACCAGCTCGTCGGTATCCACATCGAAATGCTTCTCCAGCACATCGGCCGGCGAGGCCTGCAGGCCGGCGAACAGCTCACGGCAGGCACGGGCGATGCGGTCGGGTGTCTCCACCAGTCCCTCGCGCTCGGGATCCTCACCGATCGACTTCAGGAACAGGCGTACTGCCTGACGCACGCCTTCTTCGTCGTATGAGGATTCCTCCCGCTGGCGACTTTCGGACCCAGAACCACCCCCAGTCGGCTGCGCCGCCAGCCCCCGCCAGCGGGGGCAAGATTCTATATATTCGTTCATCTTCATCTCTCCCTTGATACCGGCTTTACAACGACGTCGGCCCGATCTGGCATACGGACGAAACCATATGCCGGATCGGGCCGAACAGTCATCGAATCACTCTTCCGTCTTCATACCGACTGAACGCTTGAGACTGTCGGGAATCTCCACCGGCGGCTTATCGGAGTCGGGGCGGCGTTCGTTGGACAGCCACACCGGACGGACCGGAGCCTTCTTGATCGGTGCGAAGATCTCCGCGAGCTCCTTCTCGTTGAGCGTTTCCTTGACCAGCAGCTGGCGAACCAGTTCGTCGAGGATATCGCGGTTCTCGTTGATGATGGTCCACGCTTCGGTATGCGCGGTTTCCACGAGCTTCAACACCTCGTCATCAATCACCTCGGCGGTGCGATCGGAGTACTTACGCGGCTGCAGACCGTCCATCACGGTGGTCTGGTCATCGTCGTCGCCCCACTTGATGGCACCGAGCTTGTCGGAGAACCCGTATTCGATCACCATGGTGCGGGCGATGTTCGTGGCCTTCTCGATATCGTTCGAGGCACCGGTGGTTGGATCGTGGAACACGATCTCCTCAGCAGTACGGCCGCCCATAGCGTAGGCCATCTGGTCGAGCAACTGGTTGCGCGACTGCGAGTAGCGGTCGGAAGTGGGCATCACGGCGGTGTAGCCGAGTGCACGGCCGCGCGGCAGAATCGTCACCTTGGTCACCGGATCGGTGTTGTTCAGGGCGGCGGCCACCAGAGCATGGCCACCCTCGTGGTATGCGGTGTTGCGCAGCTCTTCCAGGGCCATGCCCTTGGACTTGCGCTTCGGACCGGCCTGGACACGATCAATGGCCTCGTCAATGGCACGGTTGTCGATGAGCTGGGCACCGGCGCGGGCGCACAGCAGGGCAGCTTCGTTGAGCACATTGGCCAAGTCGGCACCAGTGAAGCCCGGGGTACGCACGGCGACCATGTGCAGGTCGACATCCGGCACGAACGGCTTGCCCTTGGCATGCACCTTCAGGATCGCCTCACGGCCTTCCAAATCAGGTGCGGCCACGCCTACCTGACGGTCGAATCGACCCGGGCGCAGCAGGGCGGGGTCAAGCACGTCGGGACGGTTGGTCGCGGCGATGATGATGAGGTTAGTGTCGTTGTCGAAACCATCCATCTCCACGAGCAGCTGATTCAGCGTCTGCTCACGTTCGTCATGGCCACCACCCATGCCGGAGCCACGCTTGCGACCCACGGCATCGATTTCGTCGATGAAGATAATGGCGGGAGCGTTCTTCTTGGCCTCGTCAAACAGGTCACGCACACGGGAGGCACCGAGTCCGACGAACATCTCGACGAAGTCGGAACCGGCCATCGAGTAGAACGGCACGCCGGCCTCGCCTGCGATGGCTCGGGCCAGCAGCGTCTTACCGGTTCCAGGAGGGCCATACAGCAGCACGCCGCGCGGAATGCGAGCGCCCAATGCCTTGTACTTGGACGGATCCTTGAGGAAGTCCTTGATTTCCTCCACCTCGGCCACGGCCTCGTCCTCGCCGGCCACATCGGCGAACTTGGTGGTGGGGGTCTGACCTTCGAGCAGCTTGCCGCTGTTCTTCTTGCCGCCCATGCCGAGCATGCCACCGGCACCGCCCATGCGACTCATCAGGAACCAGAACAAAGCGAAGACGATGATGAACGGCAGAATAGAGGTGATGAGGTAGCTCATCATGCTGGTCTGCTCGATGTTGGAGGTCCAGCCCTTGGACAAATCACCGTTCTCCACGGCCTTGGCCACCTGAGCGCCCTGCGCAAAGGTGTAGTAGAACTGAACGTTCTTGCCGTAGTTGGTCACCTTGCCGGTGTCCGGATCCTTCTTGGAATAGTCGTTCTTGAGCTCAAGACGGACTACCTGCTTGTTATCCGTGATTTCGGCGTAGGTGGCTTTACCCTGGTTCAACAGCGCAAAGCCGTCTTTGGTGTCGATGGTTTTGGTGCCGCTGCCAGCAAACATCTGGAACATCAGCACGACCATAATCACCAGTACCGCGCCCCACAACCACGGCGACTGCCAGACCGGCTTGTTCTCATTGCCGTTCTTACGGCCATTGTTGTCGTTGCCGCGGTTGAACGGGTTGTTGAATGGGTTGCCGTTGTTGCGGTTATTGTTCGAGTTCGGGTTATTCCCGTTGCCCGAACCGGGCCCCTGGGGGAAACTCATGCTTGCACTCCTTGGTAAACGGACGGCTTGAGGACCGCGATCGAGTCGAGGTTGCGGTAGCGTTCGTCGTAATCGAGACCAAAGCCGACCACGAACTCATCCGGAATCTCATAGCCGGCGTACTTCACATCCACGTCCACCTCTCGGCGGGAAGGCTTGCTCAGCAGAGCAAACACCTCCACGGAGGCGGCGCCACGACGTTTCAGCTCCTCGACCAGCCACGCGAGCGTGCGTCCTGAATCAACAATATCCTCTACGATCACAATGTGCCGTCCGCGAACATCTGCGGACAAATCCTGACGAACCGTAATCTCACCACTGGATACTGTGCCCGAACCGTAACTGGACAGACTCATGAAATCAATCTGCACAGGGATGCTCATGGCCTGGCTGAACTCGACCAGCGTGTTCACGGCCCCCTTCAGCACGGCAACCAGCAGTGGGTCCTTGCCACGATAATCGTCACTTACCCGCGCAGCGACCTCATGGATTTTGGCATCGATCTGTTCTCTGCTGACCAGCTCGTGGTCAATATCTTCCTCAACGTCAGCGATTCGCATGGGCTCCATCTTGGCACACGCGAATGACGTGTTTCTGGCGCTTTGCTGAATATCCGCTGGGAAGTGCGACCGCCCCCTGACCATGCCAGTCGACGACCAGGCGATTGATGGCCTCGATTTGCGCGGAACTTGCGCTGATACCAGCCCGGGAGAGCGCATGGGCGATGGCTCGAAGACGGATTGCCTCATGTGCCGATTGCAGCGGTTTGACGGCAATGACCAAGCTGGGTTCTCGCTCCAGATCATTCGACTTGTCCGTCATGCCGGCAGCGGAGGTTCCTTGTGATTCCGCCGTTTTCAGGGTGCTGCCAAGGGCTTCGATCATGGTCTTATCCGCCTGTTGATCCAGATACTCCTTGTCCAGTCTCGCCAATCGTGCGCCGTTGGCAATATGCTGCGTCACATCGGCACCGGCGAACCGCTCGATCGCCGGCAACAGGTCATGCCGGATACGTGAGCGGAGCGGGTAGTTTCGCGGCAGCTCGCCATCCACATCATCGCCGTTGGTGGGATCGTCCCAATAATGAATGTTCAAATCCTCGCAGATGCCGGTGGTTTCGGCTCGAGAAACGCCGATCAGCGGTCTGAGAAACATGATGCCGTCGCGGTGCATTACCTGCGGCATACCGGCCAGCGCATCAACGCCGCCACTGCGCAACAGCCCGATCAGCACCGTTTCCGCCTGGTCATCCAATGTATGAGCCAGCAACACCACAGCGGCATTCAGCTCGCGTGCCGCACCGCACAATTCCCCATACCGTGCCTCACGGGCGGCAGCCTCGACGCCTTCGCCCTGCACATGCACGCTGGCTGCACGAACAGCAACCGGGGCAAGGCCACAATCGCGGCATCGTTCAGCGGTCAAAGTCGCCACCCGATCGGAGCCTGACTGCAAACCATGATCCACGATCACCGCACCGCACCGCAAACCAAGACTAGCGCAGACAATTCGGCAAACCGCGGCCAGCGCCATCGAATCACGCCCACCCGAGCAGGCGACCAGCACCAAAGGCGCGTCGGGGGCCGCCTGGTGCTCACCATGCCGGGCAAATTCGGGCGACTGCATCCCTAATCCGGACGATTCCAATGCCAGACGGACGGCACCAATCGCCTTACGCAATCGAGCCGAATATGCCATGCCTCATCACCCGCCTTACCGTTACCGTTCGGCCATCACAGCTCGGCCAGCTTAGTGATGAATGCGCTGATGGCATTGCTCGCGGCCCAGTAATCCGCAGGATTGTTAATCACCACCGCAAAAGACAACGCTCCCCCATGCGTACGGGACACATTGCCGGCCATCGAGGTGACCGTATCCAAACTACCGGTTTTGACGCGAAGCAAGCCGGCGACATCATCACTGGTGTATCGCTTCCGCGCCGAACCGACCAGACCAGCAACCGATAATCCTTCGGCCGCAGGGGCTCCATCGCCGACCGTCAGGTTACGCTGCTGCACGGCGGCCAATGTGCGCACGGTCAGCTGCGAGCCAGGAGACAGACCCGAGCAGTCGGCCATAGTAAGACCGTTGATGTCGATTTTGAGGTTGCCAAGCACTGTCCGCACTGCTTTGGTGGCGCCTTCCGGGCTGTTGTTCTCCGAGCGTGCCAGTGCGGTGAGTCTGCCAAACTCCTCGGCCAAGGTGTTGTCTGAATGACGCAACATGAACGCCAGGATTTCGGACAACGTTGCGGAGCTTACCGAAGCTATGGGGCTTGCGCCCTGAGGGGCGGCGTGTGCCGCCGGCTCCGCCTCCACGGTGATGCCGTGCTGTTGCAGCAGACCGGAGAACGTCGCGGCGACGTCCGCTGCAGTGTGCTGCGATAGTTCAGGGTATCCGGCCGAGTCATCCGGGTTGGCGGGCGCGGGCATGCTGTCGGAATATTGACGCCCGCCATCGATGGCCATGGATGATACCGATGTGAAATACGTGGTGTATTCGCCGAGCACGCCACCATCGGCGTTGCGCAGGCCCGTGGGTATGCGGGAATCGCCGAATAATGTGTCGTCGTAGTTGACGTGCACCGTGGTGATGCCGCGTTGCGCAAGGGCCGCAGCCGTGGCCTGCGCAAGAGTGTTCAGCCCGGCACGGCCGTTAATATGGTCGGCATCGGAATCGCCGGCAGACAGCAGCATGTCGCCATTGCCTTTGAGTGTCACCGTGTCGCTGCCGGTATCAGATTGGGTAAGAAACACCTGCGTGTCCAACGTGGCGGCCATGTTCAACGTGGATGATGCCGCGAGCGCGGTAAGCGTCTTCATAGTGGATGCGGGTTCGCGCGGCGTGCCTGACTCGTGCTCGGCGGCGACAGTGCCCCGGGCATCCTCGACCACCACCGAAACATCAGAGCCCACGCCTTCAGCCGCCAGCAGCTCGTTCATCACTTCGCCCGCAGCCGCGGCGTCGATAGTCTTGGTAGTGTCAAGGGAACCGGCGATGGTGCCGCCTTGCTTGGCCGAAACGGGGTCAGCGAAAGTGGGGGCGTCGACCGGTTTGAGGGTGAGCATACCAGGCATGACATCGTACACATCTGCAATGCAGTAGCCCGCGAATAGCGCAATCGTTATCAGCACGGAGATGATTACGGTAATCGTGCGTCGGACGGATCGGCGCGCGCTATGATTCACCGCTCCACGCCGTTGGCGACGTGACATCGCAGTGGACGTCATCAGACTCCCTATCTCACGGGTCGGTTATTTCTGTAGTGATGCGAATGAATCGAGCGTGCTCACGATCGACAGTATTCGCGCCTCCAACAGCTTACCGCCCAGCCATGTCCCAAGCGCCAGAACACCGATGCCGTTGGCTAATGCGACCGGAATAATCACCAGCCAGCCAGCGATCCCCGCATGGATGACGAGCAGCACGATGGCGGCGATACCCGTGGGCAGCATCAGCAGCATGCTGCCAAGCATATAGACGAACGGGAAGAAGCCCTGAGCCATCGCTCGGCCTTGCGGCGAGGAGAACGGCTTGTCCATTGACGCCACGGGATACATGAGCACACAGGAGGTTATCTCAGCCACACCAAGACCGCTGAAGCCCACACCTAGGCCCACGGCAAGGAAGAACAACCCGATGATGAGATCGTCCGGCTGAGCCCAGCGCCCAGCAGTCACGCCGACTATCACTACGCAGCCCACATACAGCAATGCCATGTAGACGACCATGATGCCGACATAGACTCGCACTCGGCCGAGCCTATCGGCCCAACCACGCACACCAGCGATGACCTCCATGGTGAAACCGCGGCCATCGTAGGCAAGACCATTGCTTTCCACAATGGACATGAACCATCCGCACCAAATCATCGACTGCCAGACGATTGCGTGTATACCGTGCGCCTGGAAGGCAAAGATAATTATGAACAGCACCGGCATGGCGAAGATCATGACCTGACGTGGGTCCCGCTTCAAGTAGGTGAGCACGCGTGCGGAAATCGCGCCGGACGTGGAATCGGGCATCCATGAGAATGCGCCGACGCCTTTCACGGTTGCGCTCTGCCCAGCGACTCCAACCGTCAGGCGTTCACGACGCAGGCACCATGTGCACACAATGAAGCACACAACCCATGCAACCACCAATATGGCGATGCGCGCGAGCGCTGGCAACCATGCACCGGACAGCACATCGAACGGCAATTGGAATACCGCGCCGAACGGGGTCCATGCCATGACCGCCGCGGTGGCGCTCCATGCGGATGGATCAAGCCCGAACGCGATGCCGGAATTAACCAGAATATTCGGCAGCTGGCAAATCACCACGAACAGGAGAACAATCACAATATAGAATGTGCTTTTGCCTCGTTTGCTGGTCACCAGTGTGGTAGATAAGGCGATCAGCATTTTGGAAATGCTCATCATTGTGATGACGGCGAGCGGTGCGGCAACGAGCTCGGCGATCACCACTGCCGGGCCCATGGCACGGTAAGCCAGCGACCAGAGCATCAAGGAAATCACACCTGTGATGGCGGGGAGCCCGGATAAGCCAGAAAGCAGCAGGCCGAATTGCAAATTGCGATCTGCAATACCGTAGAGTGCGAATTTGCGCGGGCTCATGGTGGACCCTTCGCCCAACATCATGAGCTGAATCAAACCGATGAATACGGTGATTGTCGCACCGACCAGCACGGCGACCATGTTGACGATGCCGCCCGGCCCGAGAATGTTGAACGGATAGCCGTCCGAGTCCATGGTGGAAGGCGGGAGCATACCGACGAACCATGCGAGTATACCGGTCCCGATAATGGTGCCAGCGGCGAATATTGCGGAAAGAACGTAGGCAACCGTCTGCCATACCGATTTGCGCAGCGCCGCGAGGGTGAGCGCCCAACGCAGTCGGACCAGAGTGATTGCGGTACTCATTACCGGGCCTCGTTGTCTGCATTGTCTGCATTGTCCGCATTGCTTGCGCTACTCGAGCCGCCGACAATATCAGGATGAGGCTGAACTGTCTCCTGAGTGAAGGACTGAAGCGGGGTTGATTGGACGAGTTGCGATGCTGATTGCGTGGACGCAACAGGCTGCGCTGCCGGCTGATTGGGCTGTACTGCCGGCTGACCATCATGCGATAGACCACCATCGAGCCATGCGAGATGTGCCGCTTCATGGCGTCCACCAACCAACTGCAGGAAGCGGTCTTCAAGCTCTTCGCCGGAGGCAACCTCGTCCACCGTGCCGGCCGCGCACACCATGCCGTTGTTAATCACAGCCACATGCGTGCACATCTTCTCGACCAGTGTCATCACATGCGAGGAAATGATAACCGTGCCGCCGGTTTGCGCATATTCGACCAGGATGTCTTTGAGGTTGGCGCTAGATACCGGGTCCACGGACTCGAACGGCTCATCCAACACCAGAATGCGTGGGCTGTGAATCATCGCGGAGGCCAAGCAGATTTTCTTGGTCATGCCGGCCGAATAATCGGTGACCATAGTGTTGACGGCCTGGGCCAAATCGAAAGCATTCAGGAGGTCTTTCGCGCGGCGAGTGGTCTCCTCACGGCTCATGCCGCGTAGCATGCCGGAGTAGATGAGCAGCTGCAGGCCGGTGAGACGATCGAGTATCTGATCGGGTTGCGGCATTACGCCGATCATGCGTTTGGCGGTGTTGACATCGCTCCACACGTCGTGGCCCAGAATCATGGCGGTGCCAGCGTCCGGCACCAACAGACCGGTCACCATGTTAAGCGTGGTGGTTTTTCCGGCACCGTTCGGGCCTACAAGCCCATAGAACGAACCAATTGGGATGTCGAGCGCAAGCCCGTTGACTGCGATCTTCTGGTCGAAACGTTTAAATAGGCCACGAATCGACACCGCGGCAGTCGGATTCGGCGGCCATGCCTGCGGTTGTGGCTGTTGCGGCATCATCGGCGGCTGAGCGGGTGCGTCTCCAGACCTCATCGCAGATTGAAATTCGGCATTCCCCTGGATATTGTCTAAGTTCATACACCCACTCTAGTCCTTCAGCAGAACAAAGCCCCCAGTAAATCGATATTTTGCCCTATTGACGAACCTTCAATGAAACAAAACCACAAGTCAATCAAGCTTTTGCTCCGCTGACAAACTTTCAGTGAGGTAATTCTGCGAGCCACCCAAGATTTTGCCCCGCTGACAGCCTCCCAGCGAAGCAAAATCTCCAGTCAATCGATGTCTTGCCCCACTGACGAGCCCTCAACGAAGCAAAACCACGGGTTACTAGTCGAATCACCCCGCTGACGGCCTCCCAGCGAAGCATATTGCCGAATAACTCGATGTTTTGCCCCGCTGAGACCCAACTAGCGAAGCAAAATCTCCAGTTAGTCGACGCCTTGTCCCACTAACAGGCCCTCAACAAAACAAAACCTTGGGCAATTGGTTGATTTGCTCCGCTGGAACTCATCAGCCTTTATGCGCGATGGGCTTCCACTGAACCTTGGCGAAGATGGCCTGGAATGAAATCGGCACATAGCTCAACATGTAAATAGGGAAGCTCAACACGTAGGCGAGCAACTCCTTGTTGGAGGCACCAATCTGATCGCGCTCAACGATGATGGTCAAGGCGGCCAGCGCCATCAGACCAAGCACCGACGTGACGATACCGTTCGACCAGCCAAGCAACGATTGCAGCTGGCTCGGCCAGCTCACAAAGCCAAAGGCGGCAAACAGCACACCCATAATGACGCGAATCACACCCAGCACGGTGAACGGGCACAACATCAAAGTGAAATCAATGCAGGAGAAATCGCGTTCTCGCACCGCTCGCTTGAGCAGGGCCGGACCGTAATAGCGGAACACCTGCAGGAATCCCTTACTCCAACGCAGTCGTTGACGCCAGCTCTGCGCAAAGGTGACAGGCTGCTCGTCGTACAGAATTGCGTTGCCGCAGTAGCCGATACGGTCGCCATGCAGAATCGAATCCATGGTGAATTCGAGATCCTCAGTAAGCAGATGGAACTTCCATCCACGATTGCGCTTCATCACGTCACGGGAGAACATGAATCCGGTACCGCCCACGTGGCAAGAGGATCCCAGAATCATGCGCGAGTTGGACAGGAATCGCGATTCACGGATGAACCACAACGCCGAGCCAGAGGAAACCCAGTTATCAGCCAAATTCACCGAGTTGCGGTAGCTGGTCAGGATCCTGAAGCCCGAGCAGAACGCCTTGTTCATTTCCTCGAAGTAATGCTTGTCGAGCTTGTTGTCGGCATCGAACACAAAGTAGGCCTCATAGTCATCTGCCGCGCCGGTATCGAGCATATGGTTCAGCAGATAGGTCAATGCATATCCCTTGCCAACCAGCTCAAGGTTATGCCGCTCAATCACATGGCATCCACGGGCACGCACCACTTCAGCGGTGTTGTCGGTGCAGTTATCCGCCACCAACCAGATATCAATGAGGCCGGTGGGATAGGTCTGCGCCTGAATCGAGTCGATGAGATTGCCGATGACGTTCTCCTCGTTGCGCGCGGAGATCAGCACGGCATAACGGTTGGTCATGGGCGCGTCGGGGAAACGCACGGGCTTGGCAAACAGGGACATCACAATGCACAGTCCCTGATACACCATGCCCGCTCCACCGACGATCACCAATAGGATGTCGAGCACAGTAAGCAATGTCATCAGCGCCACCCCGCTCTCGGGTTGTCCGATACGGACGTATTGTCTGACGATGATTCAGGTTGTACAGCATCGGACGCGGCTGCCTCATCATCAGTGGAAGTGTGACGCTGAGGAATGGCGGAGGTATACGGCTCATCGTCATCATCTTCCGCAGCGGTACCGCGCAATCCCTTGCGGGCATTGGCCGAAAGCACACGCTTCGGGATAGCCACCGTGGCGGAATCTTCGCCATCGTCTTCACTTCCCCCGTGCTCCGGAATCGCGTAGATCTGCTCCTGCAGCAAACGCAGTTCCTCGCCCATCGGCACCCGACTCGTCGACCCCTTGGCAGCACGCGGCATATGCTCGCCCAGTGGCTGCAGCACATGCTCGCCGAAGGCCTCAGATGCCTCGACGATCTTGGACTTCTTCTCCGGTTCGGGATCATTCATCAATGGCGAATCAATCAGGTCATACCGCTTGGTGTAGACGCGGAAGATGGCCTGCAGGGAGGCGGTGACCGGCAAGGCCAGGAAAGCACCGAACGCACCAAACAGCGAACCGAAGGCCAGCACTGCGAGGAAGGCGACCGCGGCATTGATATCCATGGTGCGCTGGGAAATTCTCGGAGAAAGAATCAGGTTCTCAATCTGCTGGTAGACGATGATGAACACCAGCACAGCCACGGCATATGTCCAACCGCGATTGCCCCAAGCGAACAGCACCGGCAGCGCACCGCCGATATAGGTGCCGACTGTGGGGATGAACTGGGAGACCACACCGCAGAAGAGCGCCAGGGGCAGCCAATAGGGCACATGCAGAATTTCCAGAAAAATCGCGGTGCATGCGGCATTGATAAGCGCCAGGATGGAACGGGAAAACAGGAAGGATGAAATCTGGCCTTGGGCCACAGTCCACACCAGCAAGAATCGGCGCTGCGTGCTGGGGGCCAGCCATTGGCAGAAGGAACGGCGCAGCTTGGGGCCGGCGGCGGAAATGTAGTACGTGGTCATCACCACGGTCATGAGATTCAGCAAGAAGGAGAACAGGCCACCCACAGTGCTCATGGCGGTACCGGCAAAGTCGGTAACCCACGAAGTCTGAATGTTGTTGACGATTTCAGTGCCAAGATTGTTGATTTCCGGCATCTTAAACGTGGCGTACTGATCGACGAACTCACGTATCTGCTCGTACATGCCCGGCAGACCTTTGACCATGGCGATCATCTGCTGCACGAACATGTTGCCGAACAAGGTGAACAGAACGCTCACCACCACGGCCACACCCACCAGGCTGACCATCGAGGCCACGCCGCGTTTCCAGCCATGGGCCACCAGCGCCACAACCAACGGTTCGATGGCGAGCGCCACGAACAGCGAGATGATGATGTCCAGCACCAGATAGGAGATGTCGCCCCATGAGCGCCAGCAGAACATGAACACGATGATGGCGATGGCCACATAGAGCAACGCACGACCGAACCATTCCGGAGGCCGGCGCGGATCGCCCTTAGAAGGGAACAGGGTACCAAAATCGATACGGTTCTCGTCTTCAGGACTAGCTGCGGTTTCGGCAGTGCCTACATTATCTGTGTTTCGCGCGCTTTCGCTCATGGCTCCCCATTGTAGCGAGTGGGTTTGAAGCTCGAGTCATCCCTGCGGAGTACACCCGCTTTCCTATTGTTGGGAATATGCTCAACGTTTCGATTATCATCCCCGCGTGGAACGAGTCCGAACGCATCCTCGATTGTCTGTTGAACGCCACACGCCAGACTGTTATGCCGTATGAGGTACTGGTGGTGGATAACCGATCAACGGATGACACCTGCGCAATCGTGGAGCGGTTCATTGCCGAACATCCCGAGGCGCCGGTCAAACTGCTGCACCAGAACGACGAGCAAGGGCTGATTGCCACCCGCAATTTCGGCCTGAACGCCGCCACCGGCGATGTGTTGGGACGTTTTGATGCCGATTGCATGATTCGCCCCGATTGGGTGGAGGTGGTTTCCGGGATTTTCACCGAGGATCCCGGGGCCATGGGCGCCACCGGACCGGTGATGTATTACGATATGCCCTCACGCCACTTCGGCCTGAGGAGCGACAATTCCCTGCGCAAACGCATGTACAAAGCCGACGGCGGCCAGCCGCTGCTGTTCGGCTCGAATATGGCTTTGCGCGCTTCCGCTTGGCATCAGATCGCCAACGAGGTGTGCCGGGACAAAGCCGACGTGATGCATGAGGATATCGATATTTCGCTGCATCTGCTGGGCAAGGATTTGAAAACCGTATATTCGCCGCGCATGATTGCCGCGATGAGCGCTCGACGCATGGATACGTCGCTCAGTTCGTTCCTGAACTATATGCGTCGATTCAAGAACACGTTCGATGCGCATCCACAGCATTGGCGCAAGCATAAGCCGGAAATTCTCTTCACCGCCATGTATCCAGCAATGCATCTGTTCTATCCGGTATGGCAGAAAGTGCTGGACACTGCAGACATCAATCCGGCTGAGGCAGCGTGGATCAACGAGCAGATGGAACTGGCCGAGACCGAAGGCAAGCAGCTCTACGCCGAGACGCCTACTGACGAGGTCTATGACGAGCGCCACGAGAAATAAGTGGGCATATAGCGTTGCCCTCGCTGGCGGGGCTGTCAGCAAAGCTGACTGGGGGTGGCTACGGGAATACCGCGACCACCCCCAGTCCGTCTCCGACGGACAGCCCCGCCAGCGGGGGCAACGCTATTGAGCAGATCACATCAGCGAGGTGTAGATCTTCAGGATGTCCTCTTCGGTGGCCTGACGCGGGTTGCCCGGCGTGCACACGTCGTTGAAGGCATCGTGGGCCAGCGGAGCCAGATCGGCCTCGGTGGCACCGACCTCGGAGATCGTGGTCGGGTTCTTCAGATCCACGGTGAGCTTGTGGACGGCCTGCACGGCCTCCTCACGCACCTTCTCCAGATCGCCGGTGTAGGCATCCTCAACGCCGAAGGCATCGGCGATGTCGCGGTACTTCTCACCAGTGAAGTCCTTGTTGTATTCCATGACCGGAGCCAGCAGAATACCGTTGGCCACACCGTGGGCCACGCCCAGACGACCGCCCAGCGGGTGGGCCATGCCGTGCACCAGACCGAGGCCGACGTTGGAGTAAGCCATACCGGTGATGTAGGAGGCGTAGGCCATCTGCTCGCCGGCCGGGATATCGCCATCGGCGGACTTGGCCAGGTTCTTGGCAATCATGCGGATGGTCTGCATGGACAGGCAGTCAGACAGGCTCCAAGCACCCGGGGTGATGTAGCCCTCGATGGCGTGGGTCAGGGCATCCAGACCGGTGGCCACCTTCAGGCCGCGCGGCATGGAGTCGGTCAGATCCGGGTCCACAAAAGCGACAATCGGGATGTCATGCGGGTCGACGGCCACGAACTTACGCTTGTTGGCGGTATCGGTGACCACATAGTTGATGGTGGTCTCGGAGGCGGTGCCAGCGGTGGTGGGCACGCCGAAGATCGGGACGGACGGGTTCTTGGTGTCGGCCACGCCCTCGAGGGAGAGCACATCGGCGAACTCCGGGTTGGCGGTGATGATGCCGATGCCCTTGCAGGTATCCTGCGGGGAACCGCCGCCCAGACCAATCAGGAAGTCGGCGCCGGATTCGGCGAACTTGGCCACGCCATCCTTGATGCACTCGACCGGCGGGTTCGGCTTGACGTTGGAGAACACCTCATAGGGCAGGCCGGCCTCGTCCAAAACCTTGGTGACCTTCTCCGCCGTGCCGGTCTCCAAAAGCACCGGGTCGGTGACGATGAACGCCTTCGTGAAGCCATGCTGCTTGGCAACAGCCGGAATCTCCTTGATGGCGCCGCGACCGAAGTATGCAGTCTGGTTGAAAATCATGCGATAGACCATAAGTGCTCTCCTTTTGAGCTCGTTCATTAACCGATGAGCCACTCTGTCATTGAGCGGTTCAACGGTTCTCCAGTGTACTCCGAATGTTAACGTTAACCTGAAAACACGCTGAAAAAACAACGCTGAAAATAATGGCAAAAACGGCGAAATTCCGCGCTTATTGAGATTCTGTCTCAATAAGTCGCAGCGATAAGAAATGAGGGAGTCCGGCATACGGGGCACACCTGACCAATTCCATCAGCCGAACGCGAACGGGGTCATCAGATGACTCGCTCACCGTTTTCTACTTCTAGAAGAGGACTAAGATACGTCGCAGTTGGGGCGATCACAGGTAGTGGAATGAGGTAGATAATGGCAAACGGCAAGGCTATGACGGTCGGCGAGATGGCATCCCTATTTCTCGATCCCGCCACCCCTGTTCGCATCGACGCTTTCGATGGCTCTCATTTCGGACCGGCAGACGCCGATCTGAAAGTTAACGTCGCCACCCCGAATTGCATGTATCAGCTGCTCGCTCATCCGAACGAAATCGGTATTGTGCGCGCGTATATTCTGGGCGATTTTGACGTGGAAGGCATCGACTATGCCGATCCGTACCCTGCCATGCGCAAGCTGATTTCCCTGTCCAAGTACGTCAAGCCGCTCACTCCTGCTTCCATCGCCCGCGTATCCGCAGGAATACTCAGCCATGGCTTCAAGAAGCCGCCGGTGCCTTCCACCGAGGGACCGAGCAAGTTCGCCCGCATTAAGCGCGGCCTGATGCCACATACCGAAAAGGCCGATTCGGAAACCGTCAGCTTCCATTACGACATGTCTAACGAGTTCTATGCCGACTTCCTAGGTCCGTCCATGACCTACACCTGCGCGGTGTTCGACAACGAGCATATGAGCCTTGAAGACGCACAGGCCAACAAGCTGCGCCTGATTCTCGACAAGCTGGATCTGAAGCCAGGCGAACGACTGCTCGATATCGGCTGCGGATGGGGTTCGATGGTCATCACCGCAGCCCGCCGCGGCATCAAGGCGCTGGGCGTCACGCTGTCCAAGGAACAGGCCGCATACGCCAACGAGTGGATCGCCCGTGAGGGATTGCAGGATCTGGCCGAGGTACGCGTGCAGGATTATCGCGAGGTGCCTGAGCATGACTTCGATGGCATCTGCTCAATCGGCATGATGGAACACGTGGGCGTCAAGAACTACCAAAGCTACTTCGAGGAGATGTTCCGCCTGCTGAAGCCGATGGGCCGCTTGGTGAACCACCAGATCACCATCAGCCATGACAAGCCACACGGCAAGCCCGGCACCGACGAATTCCTCGATCGCTACATCTTCCCGGATGGCGACCTCGGCGCGCCCGGCTTCATCGAATCATGCATTCATGACGCCGGTTTCAACGTGGTGCACCAGGAGAACCTGCGTCAGCATTACGCGCTCACCCTGCATCACTGGAACCAGAATCTCTCCGAGCACTGGGATGACGCGGTCAAGCAGGTCGGATTCGAGCGTGCCAAGGTGTGGGGCATGTATATGGCCGCCTGCGCCCTGAACTTCGAGCTCGACGGCATTCAAATTCACCAGTTCCTGGCCGCCAAGCCAGACCGTGTGGGCCACCCGGACGGCAAGTGGTATCCGTTGCGCCAATGGTGGCAGGCCTGACACCCCTCGCAACAACAAAAAGCCCCGCATCATGCGGGGCTTTCCTGTGGTGGCTCCGAGCGGCATCGATCCGCTGACCTAGCGATTTTCAGTCGCTCGCTCTACCAACTGAGCTACAGAGCCAGTGAACAGTCGAAAGCCCGGACAAAACCGGGCTTCATAACCATTCCAGCGACCCCGGCCGGACTTGAACCGGTGACCTCCGCCGTGACAGGGCGGCGCTCTAACCAACTGAGCTACGGGGCCATGTTGTTTCTGCCATGCAACAGACAACAGATGTATATCTTATATGAAATTAGCAACCTCGCAAACCACGGCGTGTTTCGCGATATTGCAGCGTTTCCGGCACTTGGCATATTCGTTGTGAATACCTGTAATTTCGCGACCCGCACTGACCGGCACCGCCGATTGCAGATATCCTCTAGGTAACTGGCTTGCTATGGTGAGTGATGCAACATATCAGCGACCCAAATGAATAGCAACACCATGAGCGAGACGCGCAACGTTACTCCAGGCAGCTCCAACCATTCCGAGGAACATATGACAGACCCGACAACTACCCCCACGACTGCCGGTGCGGCCAACGCCACCACCGATAATGCGAGCGCCACGCATCCACACCCATTGCACAAAGTGCTCTCCTTCGTGCGACGCTCCGGAAGGCTTGACGACCGCCTGCAGCGCGCATGGGACAACTATGCCGACACGTATCTGCTCGATATCACCACTGGCAATCTACTGGACGTACGCGAAGGCGTGACGCTCAACCGCAATTTCGTCGCACAGCATTGGGGCAACGACAACCCGCTCATTGTGGAAATCGGCACCGGCCAAGGCGAGAATGTGGTCGCCGCAGCGGCGGCCCACCCCGAAACGAACTTCCTGGCGCTCGAAGTTTACGACCCCGGCGTGGCCCACACGTTGCTGCTGGCGGGCAAGCAAAGGCTGCCCAACATCCGAGTGGCACAGGTCAACGCACCTGAACTGTTTAAGGTCACCGAGCCCGGCACTGTGGCTGAGGTATGGACGTTCTTCCCCGATCCGTGGCCCAAGAAGAAGCACCATAAACGCCGTATCGTTCAGGTTGGCATGTCGGACGACATCCACCGCGCACTGGTCGAAAACGGGCTGTGGCGCATTGCCACCGATATCGAGGATTACGCCTTGCATGTGCACGAGGTGATGGATCATCTTGATGGCTGGACTAACTTGGGAGGCGTCACCGTCAGTCTTCCTGTGGAGCACGTGGGCAAGGGCAACGCAGACATGGCCGCCGATATGCCGCACGCTGACTTCAAGGAATCCGAACGGTTCGAGGGCCGTGTGCTCACCAACTTCGAGAAGAAGGGACTGGCAGCCGGCCGAGTGATTCACGATTTCACGTATCAGGCAGTACCGGTCTCCCGATAAGCGGGCATCTGCGGCACGTCCGACACACGGGCGTGTCGCGGATTTGCATAAAACCGATTCCTTCATTAAAGTAGCTCAAGTTGTTCGCCCCCATCGTCTAACGGTTAGGACACCAGACTTTCAATCTGACAACGAGAGTTCGACTCTCTCTGGGGGTACCGGTTTGCTCCTGTCGCCATCATTGTGATTCGGCAGGAGCCTTTTGTTTTCAACGGGTCGCACCTGCCGGCGATGTGGCGTGCCAGGAGCGTCGAGGTCATCGCTGCCACCAACGATGCACCTTTGCCTTCGTTTGTGTTCGTGTCGTCGCTGTTGACGATGTCGTACAGCGTGTCGTCGAGCAGTTCGGCCGGTGGCATGCCGAGGGTGACGGCCGCGGCCGCGATGGCGTTGAGGTCCCACGCGGCGTCGAGGTTCATTCTGGCCGATATGGTGGCTTTGGTCACGCCGGCCGCCTCGCACAGGGCCTGCTGTTCGAGTTCTTCCTTGGCCAGGTGCAGGCGCACGTTCCATGCGGCGACTTCCCGCAGGCGTTCCGCCAGTTCGACGGCCTGTGTTCTTGCCGTGGTGTTGCCGGTCATGTCCGTTCCTTTCGCTCGCGTGCCCTTGGGGGCTTGTGCGCACCATGCTATGGGCGGCGCGCTTGGTTGCGCAATACGACCGCCTCCCCGGTTCGGTCTGGTCGAACCTGGCCGGGAAAAACATGGAAAACGAAAGCGCTCCGCACCGTGTTGGCGCTTGGTGCGGGGCTGATCGACAACCTTGGGCGGGATTCCGAGCGACTCAAGTGACAAGAGTCCCGGGATTCGCCCTCCATTGAAAGAGAGTTATCGCAATGACCAATCCTACCATCGCTTCCGCCCCGCGTGCGGCGGGAGCCATGAAAACCATCCCGTCGCTGCGCGTGCGGATCGCCCGCGCGCACCTGCTGGCGGTGCTGCTGCATCCCGCGCGCTCGTCGCGCCGTCGCCGCCGGAGCGCCTGAGATGGGCCGGGCTGTGGCGGCGGTGGCCGTCGTCGCAATCGTCGTGTGTCTGCTGGCGGTGTGGGCGTTGTGCCGCGCGGCCGCGTTGGGCGACCGCATCGGCGAACGGCTCCATGATGCCAGGGGTCGCGAGGAGGATGCGCGATGAGCGGGCCGGCGGAGCAGTGGGCGTGGCAGTTGCAGGACGAGCGGCTGAGCCTGTCGGAGAAGTTCGTGTTGGTGTATCTGGCGCGAAGGGCGTATTACGACGACGGGTGCGGCGCGTGGCCGTCGGTCAACACCATCGCGGCACATTGCCATTGCACGCGCCGTTCCGTGCTGCGCGCGTTGAAACGTTTGCAGGAGCTGGGCTACTTGCGCGAGGGTGACCAGGAGCTGGCCGCGCGCAATCCCCGCAGCCACGAGCCCATCCCCAGGGGGCATCGTTCCAAGGTGTGGGACGTGGTGATGAAGGGCGCGCAGACCGAGCCGGAGGATATCACCGATCCCGGCGAGACCGACGCAGGCAAGGACGTTCCAGCGAAACCCAGTACAGCCGAACCATCGCGGAGCAAGGAGTGCGCGCGGGGTGACATGGCGTCACCTGACGCAGTGTCACCTGACACAATGTCACCCCAGGGCGATCCCGCCGGTGAGGTGACATCTTGTCCGAAGAGAGGTGACGTCATGTCACCCAATAGACAAGTGATAACCAATGCTCCCCTTGTCCCCTACGGGGACATTCCCCTCGCCGGGGAACAACCCGAGGAGGAGCGAAGCGAGCGTGATGCACCGGATTGGCGTCTGGCGCTGCCGCCCAAGGGCGTACGCGATCCGCTGTGGACGCCAGGGGCGGAGGATGCGGACGAGCGGGTACGTTCCCGGGCCCTGCAGGAGGTTCGCGTGCTAACGCTGATCCATGACCGTGTGGCAGCCATCGACCCGAAGTCCGCCAGGCCAGCGTCGATGCGCGACCGGCGCAAGGTCCACGAACTGCTGACGGAACGCTCTCTGGCGGAGGTCGAGACGATCCTTGACTGGGCGTATGGCAACCCGCGCTGGATCTCATGGCTGGTGGACGGCACGATGGTCGAACGCTACTTCGCACAGGTCAGCCTCGACATGCGCGCCAAGCAGGCACGAGGGCCACAGCGTTCCGGCAGTCATACCACCGCTGCCGAGCTCACGCCGGTCCATGATCCCGACCGGCCGGTGGCGGTCAGCTCGGGGCTGGCCTGGCGGGTGCCGGTCTACGGCGGCGGCATCCTGTCGGTCGCGTTATACCAAGCGCACCTCGACGGCGAAGCCGGACAGGCCGAGTGCCCGGTGTGCGCCTATGACCGGCGCAACCAAGCCACCCACGCCATCGGTCTGGACCAGGCCGAGCACGCCGAGGAATCCCACGAGGAGGCCAAGTCATGACCGGCATGACGGAAGCCATGCCCCGTTCGCCGGAGGCGTGGAAGAGCATGGGATGCTGCGTGGATTTCCCGCAGCCGTGGGCCGACCTGATGTGGGGTCTGGAGTTCGAGGACACGCATCCCTTGGCCCGCGTGTTCCGGCAGGCGGGCGCATCGGTATGCGAGCATGACTGCCCGGTGAGGGCCGAATGCCTAGCCTACGCCGGTGCCGCCGGCTTGGAATGGGGCTTGTACGGCGGCCGCTCGTGCACCGACCGCCGTCAGATCGCCCGCCTGGCGGAGGCCGACGGCGTGCCCTGCCGCGACCGCACGGTGCCCTGGGCCCGCCGCTGGGGCCTGTTCGCCGACTGGATCCAAGCCCATCCCGAGGTCTTCGACACGGCCCGGGACAAGGCCAGCATGGAACGCGGGCAACGCCGATGGCGCGCCGCAGGCCGCGCCCAGCCCGGAGACGGGCCACATGACCGTCAAACCATCATGCAAGCAGACAATCAAACAATCCGACAACCAAGCAATCAAACAATCAACCATGCCGACGATCCGGCGAATGGTCCCGAATCCAAGGAGGAAGCATCATGCGAGTAGCGTTGGCGAACGCAAAGGGCGGGGTGGCCAAAACCACCAGCTGCATCTATCTGGCCGCCGTGCTGGCCCGGCGCGGCATCGAGGTGGCAGTCTACGACGCGGACCCGCAGTCCAGCGCCAGCCTATGGGCGGCCGCCGCCGAACAGGCGGGAGACCCGCTACCATTCGACGTGCTGCCGGCCAACATGGCCACCCTCGCCCACCTGGGCGGCGCCCCGGCCACAAAGGAATGGTCGATCATCGACGCCCCTCCGCAAGGCCCGCTGCTCGACAAGACGCTGGCCGTGGCCGATTTCGTCATCCTACCCACCTCGGACTCGCCGATGGACCTCCAGCAGGCATGGGACACGCTCGACCGCGCCCGACATGCCACCAGGGCGGCCCTGCTGCCGGTGCGCGTCGAGGCGAACACCAACGCCTGGGCCCAGACCCTAGCCACGTTGGAGCAAACCGACACCGCGCGCTTCGACACCTTCATCGCCAAACGACAACCGATCAAGACCTCGCTCGGCATGAACCCCAAACAACTGTACGAATACCGGGAACTGGCCGACGAACTGACGCGCATCGCCAAGGAGGAACTGGCATGAAAGGCAACTACCAGCCACTGCCCCGACCCGTGCCCTTCGACAAAGTCCTCGACCAACAGGCCGAAGACAAACAACCCACCGGGAAGAACAACGCCGGCGAACCGCTGGTCATGCTCTCCCTGCGCCTGCCCGTCCGGCTGAAGAACCGCCTCAAAATCGCCGCCGCCGAACACGGCACGCCATGCAACAGATCCTGCGCCACGCCATCGAACACGAACTCGACCGACTCGCCAGCAACGACTGAATAAGGGACACCGTACATGCCGAGATGCGAGGATTGAGGAATTGATAGTTGCTATGGTAAAATCCAACTAAATTTGATGGAACACCTGACATGCCAAGGTGGTTCCGAAGCAGGAAGGCCTTAGAGCATTGGTGATTTGAGCAGTGGCGGATTGCATGAGGAGAGATTCCGCGTGTTCTGCGCATTATCGCGCGTATCTGCCATTGTACCAATCGCAATGCCTGATTCGATGAAGTTCTCGTTAGCATAGCGACTTTCGGTGCCGTCACGAGGACTGCTTTCTGAATACAGCTTGGCAATAAATGGCACAGTCCGCCACTTTTCGATAGTCACAGTTTGATTAATGCGCCTTATCGAAAGAGGCTTCCATGAGTCAGATATTGACACTAACCGATATTTCCTACTGCTATCCGGGCGCGCCGGAACCATTGTTCGAACATCTGTCCGCGACATTCGCGGCCGGCTGGGCCGCAGTGCTGGGAGACAATGGCATTGGCAAGACCACACTGGCCAAACTCGCCTGCGGCATGCTTTCCCCCGATTCGGGGACAGTCTCGCCGAACCCGTGCAAGATGGCAGTCGCCTACTGTCCGCAACGTACTGATGAAACGCCTACGAATCTGGATGATTTCGCGGCGGATTGGACGGGCGAGACCATCGCCATCCGCGACGCGCTGAACATCGGCGACGATTGGGCATACCGATACGAGACTCTCTCTGGAGGCGAAGCCAAGCGGCTGCAAATCGCTTGTGCGCTGGCCGGCGATCCCGACGTGCTGGTGTTGGACGAGCCAACCAATCATGTGGACGGCAGGACGCGCCAAGCCATCACGCAGGCGATGCGTCGGTTCGATGGCATAGGCATCGTGATCTCCCATGATGTCGAACTGATCGACGCGACGTGTTCGCGCTGCGTGATGCTGGAGCGCCGACATGCGCGTGGGCGTAACATCACGGCGGCGAACACCTATCAGGGTGGATATACCCAGGCCGCGCAGCAGATGCGCGACAATCAACGTGCCGATACGGCCGCCATACAGTCCACTCGAAAGGAGCTGCAACGCATGCAGCGCATCAAGCGGGAGCGGGCGCAGCGTGCGCGCGAACTGGATATGCGGAAGAATCAGGGAATGCGCATCGATATCAAGGACATCGACGCTCGCAAAGCCCTGAAAAATCTGAAACCGGCTATCGGCACCACTGTCGCACAGACAAGCGCGCAATTCGACGGGCGTATCGCCGCCGCCACCGACAGACTTGCTCACCTCAGCGAAGCGGCCAAACGCTACGACGGCACCATCTGGATGAACGTCATGCCGAGCTCACGCAGGGAATTGACGCGCATCCCCAACGACCACGCCATCGCGGACCAACCCGATATGCTGAGCATCGGCCCGCGCGACCGCATCGGCATCAGCGGTCCAAATGGCAGCGGTAAAACCGCATTGATACGACGATTGATCGAAGCGCTGGAGCGTGATGAAGCGCAGCGGCATTCGGAGAGAATGCCATATCTCTATATTCCCCAAAATTCCAGCGACATGGATACCGCCAACGCAATGAACCGCTTGCATGCTTTGACGGACGAGCAACGCGCCATTGTGCTCAGCGCCTACGCCCAACTTAACGCCGACCCCGACAGACTGCTCGCCGGCGGCAATCCCTCGCCAGGCGAACTACGCAAACTTCTGTTGTGCCTCGGCATGATTGAACAGCCACAGCTCATCATCATGGATGAGCCGACCAACCACCTCGACCTGCACTCCAAACAGGCACTTGCTAATACGCTATCCTCCTATGCGGGCGCATTGGTCGCAGTCAGCCATGACGAATGGTTTCTGAATGCCGTCACATCGATTCGATGGCGATGCGCGTCATGACGCTATCTATGAGTTTACGTTCCTTCGTAAGACTTGGATATCGGCAAGACGCATTCCTTTTCGTATGAAGCTGTATCGATGGCAATGACCGAGCAAGAGGACACCAGTATGACACGACCGATTATGCCGCGAGCACATGGCAAAAAACTTCACATGGAGGCGAACATGGCTCATGTTCCTCCGGCCATCGCAATCACGGCGATGCGACCGGAGGAATATCCGTTGCTCGTCGAGTTCCTGTATCAGGCGATCCATGTGCCGCCGGGAACCCCGGCACCGGACAGGAGCGTTGTCGAGCTGCCGGAATTGCGGCGATATATCGAGGGATTCGGACGGCCTGGCGACGCCTGCATGGTTGCCCGCGCCGAGCCACCGAACGGTTCGCAGGCCGTGGGTGCCGCATGGGCCCGGATCTTCCCGAACAACTCCGCAGGCTACGGCACCATCGATACGGCAACACCGGAAGTCTCCATATCCTTGCTTCCCGACTGGCGGAACCGAGGCATAGGGCACCGCCTGATGACGGCGTTACTGGACCGACTGCGAACCGATGGTCACGCCGCAGCCAGCCTCTCGGTCCAGCGCACCAACGCCAACGCCCTCCATCTCTACGAGTCGCTTGGCTTCACCATCATTAGCGAACACGACGGTGAACTGGTCATGCGCGTGGCTCTCGCGGATTGAGACAGTGTTCCACACATCATCCGCATGGAGCCAGTGCGTAAGCCACCCACTGTGATATGTGCGGCTGCAAGTCCCGCATTCATACAAGCAAACAATCTGACATACAGATGCAGTCTATTCCTTATTATGTTTTCGGCTTTGCTCTTGATAAGAGCCAGCACCACCATCCATCCTCGATGAATGTGGGCAGGCTTTCGCAATGTGCCACATGACGCAACGTGTAGTCGGCGTGAACCGCACCACCGCGCAGGTGTTCACGCATGAAGCTCACGAATGATACGACCTCGAAAAGCTTTTTGGGAGGCTCGTTCCCAATCTTGTCCTCAGTGTGCAGCCTGTCAGTCTGAAGTCAGCTTTCAACTGGCAAATGTTCAAAGAGACGGGCTAGCGCAGTGGATAGATCCGCTCCTTCGAAAGCAAAAGTCGCAGCAGCACGTGTCTGCTTGTCCGCGTTGAAGGCAAGCGAGACACCGACGGCTTTGAACAGCGGTAGGTCAGAACGACTGTCACCAATAGCGATGCAATTCGAAGCTTCAACTCCCAAGCATTCACATTGCTGCCTCATGAATGTTACTTTGGTTTGTTCATCGGCATATGCCGCTGTTTTACCAATAAACACGCCATCCTTGACAGCAAGTTCTGGACCGCACCATGCTTCAAATCCAAATCTTTGCGCAAGGCTCTCGGAAACGACTGTCCAAGCGCAGGATGCGAGGACTGGCTTGATTCCCCTCGACTTGCATTCCGCAACGGACTGTGCGATTCCTTGCACAAGCGGGAGATCGTTCAACCATCCGTGAATTTCACTTACCCGATGGCCAGTGTATCCACGAGCATCAATATCGCATACCGTGTCATTTCCGATCTCACCGCGTGCGTATCGATCCTCTGCATCTCGCATCCTGTCGCCGGTACCCAACCGGTCCGCAATAAATGCGCCAGAGCTAATGCCGTATGTGAGCGTTCCGTCGATATCAAAAAATGCAATTCCCGCCATTCATCCCTCTTCATTTACTGGTTCAGCCCGAACCTCCAGCCGGTAACTAAGCCAATAGCGTATCAAAAGGCACACATATCAGAAAAGAAAGGCAGATAGTCCCATTAAACCGTTTCATGCGATTGCAGTTGTCCGCCGCTGGCTACGGCTGGCAGGGGGAAGCTGGGAAAGGCGTCCCGGCGGAAGGCCCGCCGGTGCGTTCTTCTTCCAGGGACAAGGAAGGATGCGGGCGGCCGTGAATGGTCGCCCGCATTTTTCCGTATCCGTGTGAAACGGGAGGGAGCGCATCATGGGGCGCTTCCGATGAAAGGACGGATACGTATGTCAGGTGGGAAGAAGAGCAGGCGCACGATGCTGATGGCCGCCCTGACCGCAGGAGCGTTGGCCTTGGGATGTCTGGCACCCGCCGCGTTCGCCGAGGGCGGCGGTGGCGGTTCCGGCGAGGGCGGTGGCGGTTCCGGCGGGCAGGTTCCATCGCAGACCGCCGACGTGCATTGGATCTACAAGGATTCCTGGCCCGCCACTCTGGAGGGCATGAAGCAGGCGATACGTGATTCGGGCACCACCCTGTCTTCCGATCTGGAGGATGGGTCGAATCAGTTCGTGGATATGAACGCCATCCTCGCCGACGCGATCTCGGAGTGCAAGGCCTCGTACACCGGGGAGGGTGACGCGGAATGCCGGATGGTTGCCGTCGGCTACGCGCGCCTCGGCAACGGCGTGTTCAGCGGCTCCTATGTCAGCTCGAACGCGCGTCAGCGTTGGGAATCCCAATGGGCGGCCGAAGGACGTGGCACCTACCAGTACCAAGGCCAGTCGTACATGACCGGCACCACATGGACCGACCGGCTTGGCGTGCGTTCGGTGGACAGTCTGGTGCAGGATTCCATCAATGCCAATCCCGATGCCTCGTTCCGTGTGGTCGTGTTGGCCAAGAACCAGCCGCCCGTCGATTATCCGTTGACCGTCACCACCTCGCACCGTCAGCAGACCGACATGCAGGTCGGCTCGACCACGCCGGTCGGCGACACCATCCACGCGGACAACGGCGGTTCGTCGATCAAGGAGAGCCTGCGCGGCACCGCGATCGTGCATTACGATGGCGGCCCCTACACGCCGGCGGGCAGCGTGAGCAAGCCGATCAGCTTCGCCAATAGCGGCGACACCGTGATCGACAACCTGGCCTCGCCGGGTGATTTCGGCATGGAGTCCTGGGCCGAGGGCACGTATTGGATCGACATCCAAGTGCCCAAACAGGGAAGCATGCAGGCGGCCGTGGACACCACGGACCGGGATCCGGCGGAGACCTGGAAGGTCAGCGCCGTGCCGCCGGCAGATCCGGTCAAGAGCATCGAGGAAGGCGTCAGCGCCGACCGGATGACCAACCGCACCACCATCACGTATGGGACCGGGCGGGGCGGTTACGAGCTGAGTTTCAGGGACGTGATCGAACCCAACGGCGTCGATCACACGGTGGATGACTTCACGCTTGTGGACGCCACCGACAGCAATCGCGATGTCTCCGATGAGTTCGAGATCGTCTGGGACCGCGCGTCGAACACGGTCAGCGCGGTTCGTTCGGCCGACAGGGGCATGATGCCGTTCGATCATGAGTATGTGTTCGGCTTTGATGTGACCGTCAGCCTGCCATCCGATTACCAGAACATCAGCGACCATGCGTGGGGCAAGTGGAACCAGCTGCCCGAGGCCGATGCGGGAGAACGCGAGTTCGACACCTGGCGGCCCAATCCCGACAAAAGCTGGATCATGCTTGATGCCGATGGCAAGTGGCAGGCCGTGATCGACCCCGGCCGCACCAACCAGACCGGCGGCGACGGCAAGGTGTTCCTCGATGGAGACCGTGTGGCCTCCGTGGTCAACGGCACCGTGCCGGCGAACCTGATCCAGGCCCCACAGACGCTCACCTTGGTCGATGATTGGACGGCAGCCGATTACCTGTTCGACGCCGATGAAGCGGCGGCAGTCCGCGTGTACGAGGCGGACTCGGGCACCGATCGTTCCAGCAGCGTGAGCGACATCGCCAACCGTGGCCGTGACATCACCGACCAGTGGGGCATCACGATCGATGGCACCGTGGTCACCGCCATGGCCAAGGCCTCCTACCTTACCGGGTTGAAGGGCTTGGCGAAGGCCAGGCAGATCACGATGCTCGTGCCCGGCCGCGCAAACTACGCCAACGGGGCCGGGGCGGGCCAGGTGCGCGACGACTTCGACATCGAAGCGGACGACGAGATCACGTTCTGCACCGCCGGCAAGAACGGCGCGGAGCTGACCAACGCCGGTTCGCAGACCATCAACACCCACACGGTCGGGACCAACGAGCCGAAGGTCTGCGGTTACGTACCGCCCGTGGTCAAGGATGTGGTCGGGGAATCCTCCCAAGGCGGCGGCCAGGACAGCGTGGACGGCAAGATCGTCTTCCCCGGCCAGCGTCTCGAATACCGTCTGGAAACCCAGCCGCACCTGCCCGACAGTCTCGCCTACGCCATCGTCGAGGTGGCGGTCACCGACACGTATGACGAGCACTTCCAGCCGGACAAGCAGACCCTGGAGGTCACCGACCTGACCACCGGCAAGTTCATCCCCAAGAGCCAGTACCGCAGCGAGTGGAACGACGCGAACCATGCCGTGCGTCTCGTGTTCGCCGACGACTATGTGCGGGCGAACTGGCTGGCGGGCGCGAATCCCAGGATCATCATCAGGTTCGAGGGCGTCGTGGCCGAGGATGCCCCGGCCGACACCGTGGTCGGCAACCAGTGGGCGTTGACCTTGAACAACTCGGTCACGCCAAGCAACAAGGTATGGAACGATCCGCCCGACTTCCAGCCGGGCAAGGAGGACACCCAGGCCGACCCGTCCATTTCGATCGACGGCAAGACCGCGTTGCTCGGAGACCGCATCTACTATCGGATCAATCTCGACGCCAAGCAGACGAACCATGCCTACAAGGTGTGGCGGCTGGGCATGGTCGATGACTGGGACGACGAATACCTCGAACTCGACGAGAACCATATCACCGTGACCGACAAGGCCAACGGCAGGGATGTGACCGACCGGTTCAACATCCAGGCCATCGACGGCGTGGCATACGTGTTCGCCAAAACCGTTGACACCGAGGTTCCGGCGACGGGAGAGACCATCAAGGGCGACCCCCAGCCAGCCGATCTCAAGATCTACGCCGCGCTTGGCGACAAGGACCACGCCCCGTTGAAGGACCCGGCCATCGACCAGTCGCTTCTGGGCACCTCGTATGAGGTCACGCTGCCGATGACCGTCATCAAGGTCACCGACGATTACGTGGTCACGAACACGGCCACCCAGCTGGTCAACGACGTGCGCAAGGACACCAACCAGGTTTCCAACCCCTTGAAGCCGATCAACCCGGCCAAGGATGTCGTGGTCAAGGTGGACGGGCAGAGCGTGGATGGCAAGAGCATCTATCTCAACAGCCTGTTCCTCTACCGGCTCGACAGCTCCACGCTGCCGCCCGACCGCGCCTATCCGCAGGTCTCCGACTGGTCCATCAGCGACCCGCTCGACACCCGGTACGACAAGTTCACCGGTCAATGGGCCGTCTACGCCGCCCGCGACCTCATCAAGGACGGCGAGACCTTGGCCGAGCGGGGCGAACGCATCGCCGGCTCCGACTTCGACGCCAGCCGTTTCGGCGGAGAACTCTTCGAGCTCGCCACCGACGAGCACGGCGTGGTCACCGTGCGCGCCACGGAGCTGATGCTTGGACTCGTGTCGGCCGACACCGAGCATGAGCAGGCGTGGACCACGTTCATCCAATGCCAGCGCATCGCCGTGGGCGGTCCCGTGGCCAACCGGTTCACCGAGACCATCAACGGGGTCGAACGGCCCTCGAACACCGTCACCACGCACACGCCCGACATGACGCCCCGGCTCACCATCGAGAAATGGGACGAGCACTCCGGCTGGCCCGACGGCGACCGTGACACCGTTGACGAGGCGCTGAACATGAACGGGAGCGATGCTCGCATCGTGTTCACCATCACCAACGCATCGCCCACCGACCCTGACACCGGAGACGGCCCTTGGTTCAAGGCGAGCGAGCTGAACCTCACCGACCAGCTCGTCGCCGGCGACGGCCAGATCGGCGAGTTCGAGTATCCCGACGACTGGCAGACGCTGATCCTCAAGCCTGGCGACAGCGTGGAGGTCAAGGCCACCCTCAGTGGCGTGAGCGAGCATCACACCGACCACGCCATCGTCACCGGCACGCCGCTCGTCCAATGCGTCGTCTCCGACCCCGACCCCTTCGACGGCAAAGACGAGGAGAAACTGCCCGAGGACGCGGTGGAGATCGACGGGCGAACCCTGTGCGCGGACACCACCGTGACCAGCAACACCGACGACTGGAACGGCTACCAGCCCAAGGACAACCTGGCGACCACCGGTACCAACATCGCCGGCCTCATCGCCGTCATCCTCGTCCTCGCACTCCTCGGCACCGGCGCAACCGCCGCAATCCGCCTCACCCGTGCCAACGGCCGTCACACCGGGCATGAGGACAACGCGAATGATGATGGCACTGGCCTTGATGGCAGTCCCGATGGGGATAGCCCCGAGCCGGACTTCGCCCAACTCGTCACCACAATCAACCCCAAGGAGTCGCCCATGAACTGATATACCCTTCTGGGTTGTCGAGTAGAAGCTCTTGTTTTAGCTTCTACTCGACAACCCAGACCATTTTCCGTCTTATTCGACTGACCGTCGTTGTGCATATACTGGCCGATTCACCGGCGGCATGATTTCTGTCACAGAAGATTTAACGATGAAACATCTAGTTCCTGCAATGACAGACGTTCTTCGAGTAACAATTTATGCATCAGATTCTTCCCTTTACTTTTGTCAGGCAAGGATTGGCCATAGTCCGTCAATAAATCAGCTATTTTAGGATACAGCTCTTCATCGGAACCTTGACGATCAGAAGGATAGTAGAATATCAACTTGGTTCCAGAATCATATAAGTTAATAAAATCAAAAATAGCTTTGAAATAAGAGTAATCCGCTTTTCCTAAAGAATGACCATAAAATTTGATATTGTCGAAAAGTCTCCCATGTCGCAATAAAAGAGCATTATTCTTAATATTTGAAAGTTTAAGAGTTCTGTATGTTTTAGTGAATTGTCGTATTGAAGGATCTCGTTGTTGTTCCTCGTCGAGTTCGTTTATGTCTATACCAAAAATGAGATTGCTCATCCCAAGTCTTCCATGCACATTTCGCCAGCAGCATAGGTGGTCACTAGGAATTTGTTGAGGCGATGATGGTTGGGGAGCTGTGTAATTAAATGAGAGCACAAAATTGTTATATGTATCATTGTTAACACTGGCGCTGGCTAACGCTTTATAAAGCTGATGCGCATTTTCGATGTATGCTTGTGACGAAGCTTCATTAATAAGATATCTCTCGAAGGCTTGTTCAAAAAGCTGCAGCTGCGAAAACAGTAGCTTGCGCATCTCGATAACTGATCTTATCTGCGTTACCCGTATAGGTAATTCTTTGCTGTTTTCCAAACCTAGAGTCAGCGTTTTGAAAAAACCATACCTTCGAGTGATGGAGGCTGTCGCATCTCGAAAATCATCTAATTTATCTTTCAATATCCATTTCAAAATTAATGACTCAACATCTTTCCAATCGCCCGGATTGGATTCCTTTTCGCGCAAAAAGATGTGATCCCAAACATTCTCTGGATCATTGGGATTTTCTCTCCATTTGATGATTATAGGCAGCAGCCACGGTTTTTCTTCACGAGTTTTAAAATAATCCACGAATCGAGATTGCAGATTGCACTCCAGATCAAATCCATTTCCCAGAATGAGTAGCTGATTGCGAAACGCACTCATACGATGAATCCTTTCTAATCTGAGCCGTCCTGCCAGAAACCTGTTATTAATTGTACTTTTAGCTTGTCCGCCGCTGATTCCGTGGAATCGGGTGAGGATGGCCGTATGCGTGGGCATGGCGGTGGCCGTGCCGTTCCTGTGCGGAGGAGTGCGGCTGTGGATTTGATGAACCAGGTGCTGGAGTTGTTCGTGAAGTTCGCGACGATTGGCGGCGGCTTGTGGCTGGTGTGGGGCGCGGTGACGTTCGGTGGCGGCCTGAATGATCATAACGGGCCGCAGACACAGTCGGGCCTGTGGCAGATCGTGGGCGGCGGCATGATCATCGCAGCGGCGCAGATCTTCAGCGCCGTAGCGTTGGGCTGAGCCGGTTTGAGGCATCGGGGATCCCGGCATGGAGGATTTCATCGTTGCGATGCTCAACATGATCGGGGGCGGTGGTGCCGGTTCGATAGCCACGGGCATGCTGTCGCAGGGCCCGGAGACGTGGAATCCGGCGCTTTACCAGTTGGCCGTGAACGTGCATGACGTGGCGGTCAAGCCGTTGACCTCGGTGGTTCTGGCGGTGGTGTTCACCTTGGAGCTGGCGCGTAATTCCACGCGCATCGAGTCCGACCGCGAGTTGGGCGTGAAGATCGTGGCGGGCACGTTGTTCAAGGTCGCGCTGGTGTTCCTGGCGGTCCGGAACGCGGGATTGTTCCTGCGCGCGTTCGATTCGGCCACCCAGTTCCTCATGCAGGGCGCTTCCTCGCAATTGTCGTTCGATGCGGCCGGCGCCGGCGGCCAGCTGGGCGATCTGATGCGGGAGCAGGTCGAGGACGCCGGCATGATGGGGCAGGCGGCATTGTTCTTCCTGCTGGCGATTCCGTGGCTGGTCTCGCAGCTCGCGGCGGTGGTGTTCACCGTGGTGCTGTACATCAGGTTCATCGAATTGTATGCGCTGACCGCGTTCCAGTCGCTGCCGTTCGCCTTGCTGGTGCACGAGGACACCAAGCCGGTGGGCGTGGGCTATTTCAAGGCCTATGCGCGCACGTCGCTCAACGCGGTGTGCGTGTTCGTGTGCCTGGTGTTCTATCAGCGCATCGTGATCGACGCGGTGCGTCTGCCCGAGGGCGATGGGTCGGGGATGGTGTCGTGGGTGACGGGCAATTTCGGCAACCTGCTGATGGCGGGCATCCTGTTGTTCTTCGTGATCGCAGTCTCCCAACGTGTCAGCCGGACGATCGCGGGCGGCGAGTGAGCATGACGGGGATTCAAGGAGGAGCTTGATGGCGTTGCAGATGCGCGTGTATGCGGAGATCGCCAGCGTGGAGGCGAAGGTCATGTGGGGCATGGGATGGCGGCAGTTGGCCGCCTCTGCGCTCATGCTCGTTCTGGGAGGCGGCGAGGTCGCCGTGTTCTTCCTGCTGCTGGGCCAGCCCGATCTGGGCTCGTACTTGTTGTTCGTGGTGTGTCTGCCGCCGGCGTTGTGGGGCTGGTGGCGTCCCAAGGGGCTGAAGCCGGAACGCTATCTGGGCTACATGCTCCGCCAGCGCTTCGGCGGGAACTTCCACACGCTGGAGGATTTGGAGCCGGCCAAGTGGCCTGCGAAACCGTCGTTGAGGGAACGAGCCCTCCGCAGGGGCGCGGGAAGGAGCAAGCGTGGCCGTTGAGAGCAAGGAACGCGAGTATGGCAGGCGTATGAAAAGGAAGGGCGGCGGGTCCGCCAAGGTCGCACGGTCGAGCAGGGAGTTGGTCGCCTATGATTCGATGCTGCCCGGTGGCGTCGCCTATCTTGGGCAGGACCGTTGGAGCGTGACGCTGCGCATCAGCGACATCAGCTATCAGATCGCCTCGCAGGACGTGCAGATGGATGTGGTGGAGCATTGGGGCCGGTTCCTCAACTCGGTGGGCGAGGGCATGGGCATCCAGGTCACAGTGATGACCCGGACATTGGACCCGGAATCGGCCGGCCAGGGGCTGGCGATGGGCGTCAATGGCGATGGCCTGGATGCGTTACGCGAGGATTTCGACCGTCATGTGCGCCGCAAACTGTCGGGCCAATCGAGCGGCACCGTGTGCGACAAGTACCTGACGCTGACCCTTGCGGAGCAGGACGGCCAGCGGGCCGTGGCCACGCTCAACCGAGCGGCCTTGAGAGCCATCGCGCAATTGCGTTCCGTGGGCGGCTGCCGTGGCTCCAAGCTCAACCGCACGGAACGGCTCAAGGTGCTGCACCAGGTGCTGCGTTCCGGCGTGCGTTTCACGTTCGACGAGGATGCGTTCTCCCGTTCGCATGGCCTGTGCACGAAGGATTATGTGGCCCCGTATGCCATCGACACGAGCGACCGGCGTCGGGTCAAGCTGTGCTCGGGCACGCGCGAGACGTGGCATCAGTGCCTGATGGTGCGCGATTTCCCCGAGTGGCTTTCCGACCAGCTGGTCGCCTCCCTGACGGACATCAAGGCCGACATCATCGTGAGCGTGCATCTGCGGCCCCATGCGAAGGCCGAGGGGCTGCGGCTGGTGAACCGCAAGATCGCGGAGATGGACATGCAGGCCATCGACGAGAGGCGCAGGAACCGCCGCCAGCATCTGCCCGAGGACCTGCTGCCGCATGATCTGGAGGAAAGCATGGGGCAGGCCAGCGAATTGCGCCGTGACCTGGAGCATAACGGCGACCGGCTCATGGACACGCTCATGGTCATCGATGCCGCCGCCGACAGTCCCGAGCGGCTGGCGCAGGTCGTGCGCGAGGTGGAGGCCACGGTGGACGGCCAGTCATGCGTGGCCGAATCCCTGACCTACATGCAGGTCGAGGGATTGAACGCGGCGCTGCCCCTGGGCAATCCCCTGCCGCCGATGAGACGGACCCTGACCACGTCCAGCGCCTCGATACTCGTCCCGTTCACCAGTCAGGAGCTGTGCCAGCCGGGCGGCGTGTTCCACGGCGTCAACGCCAGGAGCGGCAACCCGCTGGTCATCGACCGCACCCTGGGCATGAACGGCAACGGGTTCATCCTGGGAACCACGGGAAGCGGCAAGAGCCAGGCCGCCAAGAACGAGATCACGCAGACGTTCCTGCTGCGTGAGCAGGACGATCTGATCGTCATCGACCCCGAGCGTGAGTTCACGCCCCTGTGCGACAGGCTCGGCGGCCAGCGCATCGAGATCGGCGAACGCTCCCACAATCACATCAACGCGCTCGACATCGAGTACGCGGACGATTCCGAGGGCGATCCCATCCGGGGCAAAAGCGCGAGCGTGCTGAACATGGTCGAGGCGCTGATCGGCGGCGCGGACGGCATCGACAAGGCCCAGCGCAGCCTGATTGACCGCGCGGTCACGCAACTCTACCGCGAGCACCACGAGAAGCCCGACCGGCCCGCGCCGACCCTCGTCGATCTGACGGAACGCTTGGACCGGTTGGGAGAGCCGGAGGCCGTGGATGCGGCGCGCGCGTTGGAGATCTACGCCACCGGCAGCCTGGATGCCTTCGCGCATCCCACGAACGTGGACACCTCGAACCGGCTGCTGGTCTACGACGTGTCGGGGCTGGGCGCGGAATTGAAGACCTTCGGCCTGATGGTCGTGCTCGATCAGGTGTGGAACCGCGTCGTGCGCAACCGCGCCCAGGGACGGCGCACATGGCTGTGGGTCGATGAGTTCCATCTGCTGTTCTCCAACCCATATGCGGCCGAGACGTTCCTGCGCATCTACAAGCGGGCACGCAAATGGGGGTTGTCGCCCACCGGCATCACCCAGAACATCGAGGAACTGCTGGCCAATCCGGCCGCCCGGCTCATGCTCGCCAACAGCGACTTCCTGCTGTTGATGAACCAGAATCCCACCGACGCCGACGCCCTGTGCGATCTGCTGAAACTCTCGGACGAGCAGCGCGGCTTCTTCACCGGCATCCAGCCCGGCCAAGGCATGGCCAAGTCCGGCACCGCGTTCATCCCCTTCGACGGACGACTCGACACCGGCAGCCTGCTCTACCAGCTGTACACCACCAAATTCGAGGACCAGCATCCATGAACAAGCCCCAGCCCATCGGACGGCCAAGCCAAACCACGCAAACCTCCGGCTCAGCGCCCCGAAAGCTGCGCGCCGGCCGACCCATCGGGCTTAAGGGCGAGGACGCCTCGCCGTTCTCCGGCAACGCCGCCCATGCTCCGAAGACCGCCGAGCGGCCGTCCAAGCCGGTGTTGGTCAGGCCAAGCCGGTCCGATGGGTCAGGCCGGATGCCGCTGTGTCATCTGTCGAGGGCAGCGGAGGAGACCTTCTCGTTTCTGCAAACGCAGGTTTCAAGCGATGATACGGACGCGATCGATGGCGAGGCCCTCGGCCGTTCTTCCGCTTCCACTGCTTCCCGAGTCATGTCGCCGCGAGGCAAGAGCCGTCGGTCCGGCAAAGTCCATGCGGCGCGTCGCGGCAACATGCGTGGAGGCCGTTCCATACCAACTCAAAACGCACTCCGGAAACGCACGGGCCCTGTTCTAGCCAGAGGCGGCCGAGCACGGCGGACAGTCCGTTCCGGTGCCGGTTCCTCGATGCGAGCGATGCAATGGGTCGTTCGGACTATGGCCCGTTCCATGATGGCGGCCAAGGCGGCGGTCATGGCTACGGTGTCGGCGGCCGCCGGCCTGCCGTTGCTGGTCGTCGGCGCGATCGTCATGCTCATGGTCAGTCTGTTGATGTGGCTTATCCCGACCGTGGCCGTGGGCGGACAATCCACCTGCCAGGCCAGCGTCGTCGAGGTGCCCGAACAGGCCAAGCCCTGGGTCGAACGGGCCGCCCAATCCAGTGGATTGGGCGCTGATTTCATCGCCGCTCTCATGCGCCGCGAGTCCGGGTTCGACCCCGAGGCGTATGCCGACGACAGCAACGGAGGCACCTGGGGCCTGTTGCAGCTCAACCGCAGCGTGTGGCGTGGCGTGCATCCCGAAGGCGCGGACCAGACCCCGCCCAAGGCATCACCGATCCAAACGTCCACGCCCAATACGGCGGCATATATCTCAAGAACCGGCTCGAAGGCGTCAGACAGCTCAAAGCCAGCCATCCCGACGCGCAATTCGCCCGGCTATCCGACCTGGAGGCCTTGGTCATCGCGCACAACGCGGGCGAAGGCAACCTAATGAAATATCCCGACATTCCGAACAGCACCAAGGAATATCTGGACGAAGTGCGGCCCGCCATCAACGCCGGCGGCTCATGCTCGACCACGGCCGGAGCCACCATCGGCAACCTCAGCCCGCCCCTGGTCGCCGATGGCACCAGCATCGACATCGACGCCAGCGGCGTGCCCGTGGCCTCGATCAACTCGTACAGCGTGGGCCAATGCACCTGGTGGGCCGCCGCCCGACGGCAACAGATCGGCAAACCGGTGGACCCCTACATGGGCCACGGCTACATGTGGGCGGCCAGCGCCGAGCAACACGGATACCCCACCGGCGGCACCATCCAACTGGGCGACGTGATGAGCTTCGAGCGAGGAGTGCTGGGCGCCAGCGGCGAATACGGGCACGTCGCCATCGTCGAGGAAATCCACGAGGACGGCTCCATCCTCATCAGCGAATCCGGCGGCGGCCAACGCCGCGCCTGGGCACGCCTGCTGACACGCGAGCAAGCCGAGAACCCTGGCATCACCTACATCCACTGACCCACAGCCCTCACCGAGAAAGGAGCGGAAAGCATGCCACGCATCAACCCACGGCTCGATCCCCACGAGCTCGCCGACCTCATGGCCGACCCCGAGCACTGGGACCTACTCGACCAAGTTCCTCGGCACCCGGCCGCATGGCCTGATTTCGCTGAATGGGCCGAACTCACGCTCAGCGACCCCTCGGCAGCCGGAGCGCCACCCGAACCGCCGACAGGCGCACCTCGCAAACGGAGGCTCCGCGCCATCCAGCCGATCCTATGGGAGGAAAAGGAACCCGAAACGGACGAATCGGATAAATCGGGCAATTCCGCTGCCTCTGATTCCTTGGCAATCGCGGAATCCGAGTCCCCTGACCAGAGCACAGCATCTTCTTCCGTCTCCGACATGTCGGAGGCAGAAGAAGTATTCACCGGCGATTCGACGGCGGACGAAACCGAGGAGCCACCCATCAGGGTGCGTCGGCGCATCCCGTGGGCACGTATCCTAGCCCTGACCGCCGTCATCATCCTGGCCGGTGTCCTGGCATCGGTGACCATCATCGTGGGGCAACGTCATGTCCATGCGCAGGCACTCGCATCATGCAATCAAGCAATCCAACAATCAAACAAGCTATACGGTCAATGGAACGCAGCCCTAGACGCTGCCAAGCCATTGCTGGCATTGGGTGACACCGACGTGACCGATCCCGAGGCACTGGTCTCCCTACGCAAGATGGCCGAACATCACGTGACGAACGAAATTCCTCACTGCGCAGCGGACCTCTCCACGGTACATCTCGAAGAGAGCGCCCACACTGCGGACGCGCGCAACAAGCAAACGAAGACAGCCCTCGACGAACTCTCGAAGGCGGCCACCGCCGTCGAACAATCGCAACAGGAACGTAGACTCACCGATGCCGAGACGAAGCTCTCCGACGCCATCACCCAAGCCGAAGACCTCTACCAACGCGCCGAGGCCAACACCGACGTTAGCGCTAACGAGACGCGCGTATCGCTCGGATCCCAACTCGACGCCGCCCGCAACACCCTGCACACCACCACCGACATCAATGCCCTGAACAAAGCCGCGGACGACCTCAATACCCTCACCCAGCGGCTCTCAGACGCCATCAAACAGGCAGAAGAAGCACCAGCCGCGTCAACCGAACCATCCGAGACATCCGAATCACAACCCACACCCATCCAACAGCAGCCATCAACCAGCACCACTCACCCAACGCCAGTCGCTCCTGCCACCCCTCGGCCCGCACCTCAACCGTCTCCTTCAGCCCCATCATGGGACGTGCCAAGCACCGACTCTCCCTCAACCTTCCCCGACTCTTTATGAAAAAGAGTTTATTTAAGTTGGTAGGCCAGCATAAGGTCAATATCTCATCAAAACCCTTATTTTTCAAGGAAAGTTTATTTAAGGCAGCGTCACCGCGCTACCCTGAGGCATGACCATCAACCCCTAAAATCCCTTGTTGATGCCGCAATCCTATGTTTCCCAGCATTGTTTTGTCGTGGAATAGTGGATTTGACACCAAGTGCGTCTGACCCAACCGTCAACGAACAGGGCTTTTATTTAAGCTGGTAGGCTCATCCATAGGTCAGAAACGCAAAAAACGTTGATTCTCTGCGGTCTGTTTATTGAAGGCAGAGTCAATCTACCATTCAAAATGCCCCGTACCTGTTGCAAACATGACCGAATCCTTTTCAATCCCCGCCGCCGATCCATCGCAGAGCGGCAATTCGACAGCAACGACGCCAAACCGCATCCAAATGCCAGCAAATGAGGTTTTTTTATTTAAGCCAGTAAGCTCACTCATAGGTCAGGAATAGGAAAAACGTTGATTTTCTGCGGCTTATTTATTTAAGGTAGTATCACCATGTCAGTCAAAAACACGACTGTCAATGTCTGAAATCCATTGCAGGCGCGTCTCCAAAGTCCTATGTTTTCTTGCTATTGCCGCGTCATAGAACAGTGGATTTGGCGTTAGATATGCCTCGTCCGCTCCGACTGTCAGCGAACAAGGGGTTTATTTAAGCTGGTAGACTCATTCATAGGTCAAAAACACGAAGAACGTTGATTTTCTGCGGATTGTTTATTTAAGGCGGTGACACGCAATGACTGGAGACATCGATAGGCTCAGGCAATACCTGGCCGAGAATGAGTCGAGGCAGTTGGAGTTCAAGAGCGCGACAGCGCAATTCGATTCCACCAAGTTGATGCGTTATTGCTGCGCGTTGAGCTGCGAGGGCGGCGGCACGATGGTCTTTGGCGTGTCCGATGACAAGCAGATCGTCGGCACGCAGGCCTTTGCCGATCCAGCCAAGACGGAACGCGATATCTACAACCGGATCGGGCTGCGCTGCACGTTCGAGACGTTGCATGCCGACGGCAAGCGCGTGCTTCTTCTCCACATCCCTCGTTCGATCGTCGGCCATCCGACCTCCTACGAGGGACAGTACTGGATGCGCAGCGGCGAATCCCTCGAACCCATGAGTCCCGAACGGCTCAGGGAACTGCTCAACGAGGGCGCGCCGAGCTATCTGGACGAGAACGAACCCGGCGCCCACTCCTGGGATGAGATCAAGTTGCTGCTGGCCGTGGAGCGATACTACGAGCTCACCGGCTCGCGCATGCCGGGCGAGGAAACGCAGATCAGGGATTTTCTCAGGATGCATTTCGTGGAACGCGTGGCCTTCGATCCCTCGCTGTTCTATGTGCGCAGGCTGGGAGCCATCACCCTGGCCCGCTCACTCAATGATTTCCCGGACGTGGAGTATCACACGATCCGCGTCATGCGGCTGCGCGACACGTCCATCGCGGACATGGTGTTCGACCGCGTGTACGGCAAGGGATATGCCGTGGTGTTCGATGATGTCATCGACCAGATCAACGCCTTGCTGCCCGTGAGCGAGGATTTCGCAAGCGGGCTGCGCGACGAGCATCGCGATTTCTCCCCAATCGCCGTTCGCGAGATCGTCGCCAACGCCTGCGTGCATCAGGACTTCATGGAGCACGGCGGCATAGACATCACCATATCCTCCCAACGCATCACTGTGTCGAATCCCGGAATCCCCCAGATACCGACCAGTCGTTTCGTCGACGAGGTGTACGAGCGCAACGAAAGCCTGGCCGAGGCGCTGCGCATCCTGCGCATCTGTGAGAAGAGAGGCAGCGGCATCGACCGGGCCCTGGAGAACATCGAGAGACGACAGACCGACGCGCCGGAGTTCATCGTCAAGACGCACGGCACCACGGTCGAGCTGCGCAAAGGACGCTTCGAGGACATGGGCATGAAGGAGCGCGTCAACGCCGCATACCTGCACTGCTGCCTCCAGGCGGCCAAAGGAGACTTTCTGACCAACTCCTCGCTCAGGGAACGATTCGGCCTGCCCAAGGCAAAGACGGCAGTGACCTCTCAGGTCATTGCCGCCGCAGTCGACGCCGGTCTCATCTTCCTGGATCCCGCCACGGAGGGCGCGCGCCGATCCGCACGGTATCTACCGTTCTACCACCGCGATTAACGATTACGGGCAAGGACTTCGAACTTCAGCATGACGCTAATTGGCGGAATGAATCGGAGAAAGAGGACGAAATGATTCTTGACAAACCTTTACTTGGTAAAGTGTATGAGGGTCAGACGTACTTGACCTCGGGGATGTTGCACGAAGATGATGGCCGGATATTACTGGAACTCCATAATGCGGGAGCTGGACCAAAAGATGATTATCTGGATCAATTTGACCCATCTTGCATCAGTCAACAAGGCAATGGGGTCATCGCCATCGGATCTCCGCGAATGAAACCATGCCCTGAGACCATTTCATTCTTTACCGGACCGCAAGAGAGTAGTTACCTACTTACGGATTGCCGACTTGTCGATACCAATTTTGCGTTTGGCGGCGGACCGTACAATTCTCGTCAAGTGATAGAGGTTGGCAGACTCATTCAGCTTTCTGACGGCGGCCTAAATCGCTTTGGAAACAAATATCTAAAAATCAATCGTATGCAATCAACTATCCCCATGCTGAACATGTGGCTTGGAGATTCGGCTTTGTTTTTCTGGCTACCTAATGACGATAACGCAAAGCAAAGAACTGTAGTTGCCTATGGGCTTAAGAAGACGAAACCAATAAAGATTGGGCGTATTTCCAATGAGAACACCGTTTATGCTCATATCCAAGTCCAAGCTGGTTCTTCAGACAATTTAGGGAAAGGGAAGGTGGAACTACATTCAGATACTACCTTTTCCACATATTCGCGGAAAAATCTCGATATTAATGACCATTTTCGACTTCATCAATCGTTTTTAGTGTTGCTGGAAACAGCATACGGCTGCAAGCTTGATATGCGTAGCATTCGAGTGTCTCGCAACGAAGATAAGCCATCCCCAAAATATTCTGCTACGTTCCGCGATCTTCTAATGCCTCATATGCCTACTCTTGACTTTAAAGAAGCTCGAAACGCAGGCAAAGCAGAACCAATATTCTATTTCAAGAATATTAATGAAGAGGGCACGCGCAAATGGTTTGGTTTATTACATGACTGTCCTATGGGATTGTATGCCTTTTCCAACATTCTGGAGAACGAAAAATATCTGCCACTTGAGACACAATTCCTCCTTGTTGGAGTGACCATCGAGCATATAGGCGCAATGGTTCAGGGGCATGATAGTTGTTTCCGAGAACAGCTCAATGCCATTCTTGACCAGATTGCTCCGCTTTTGGGAGACGACGCCAGCAAAACAGATTGGATAGATGGCGTCACTAAGTCATATAACGGGATTAAGCATTTTTATCGTGCGGATAAAAGACCTGATACGGTGAGCATGATTGAGTATTTGATTGAAGCCAAACAAATAATTCGTCTTTGGATCGCTCATCATATAGGTTGTAGCATAGATTTATTGAAGGAGTACATGAGTAGACACCGTTACCAACTCAGCCGTGTCACTTCCATCTTCGACAAACCGTGAACCCTAGTCCGTCAGTTTGTGACTGAAGAAGGGTGGTAGGCCTCGTAGCAGGTAGATGCATTGGCTGGTGTCGAGGCGGCCGAGTTCGTCGGGGGTGAGGAGTTGGCGGGCGTTCTTGCGGATGCTGCGGCTCCAGGAGCCGTTCATGCCTTTGGTTTCGCTGGTTTCGATGACGTCGATGGTTTGGTCGCCGAGCCGGTCGCTGATGGTTTTGGTGGTGGATGCTTCGTTGCCGCCGAGGAAGAGCCAGCTGTCGCAGTTGCCGGCGATGGTTTCCCAGTCGTCTTTGTATAGGCTTTTGCCTTGGGAGACGGTTTGCAGGATGATCGAGCAGCTGATGCCGCGCGAGCGGATGGTGGCGACGAGTCTCACGAAGTTCGGGATTTTGCCGATGTTGGCGAACTCGTCGAGCAGGCAGTGCACATCGCGGCCGAGCCGGCCACCATCCGCGTGGTCGGCTTTCCTGACCAGAGTCTCGAAGAGGCATTGGTAGAACACGCTGGCCAGGAAGCCGAACGTCGCGTTGGTGTCGGGCAGTTCCAGATAGACCACGCGCTTGCCTTCATCCAAAGCCTCCAAGTGGATGTCGTCGCCGGAGAGGATGCGGCGCACCTCGCGCACTTGCAGGGGCGCGAGGTGGACGCCGGTGGTGATGATGATGCTTTTCTTGGTTTCTCCGGCGCCTTTGAGGAACGTGTTGTATTGGGCGCAGGCGAACGCCAGTCCTTCGAGCATGTCGCGCGTCTGCTCGTCGTAGTCGTCCTCGTGGGCGCGCATGGCGGCGATTTCGACGCGGGTTTCGGCGAAGAGGGCATCGACGATGAACTCGCGCTCCTCGTCCTGTTCGCTGGCTCCCATCTGGTCGAGCATGTCGGTGACGTGGTTGAGCGTGGGTTCGTCCTCGGTGTAGTGGACCCATGCGATCAGGGCGGACAGCAGCGCCTTTTCGGCGTCTTCCCAGAAGCCGTCGCCGTTTTTGCGGTCGCCGGTGGCGTTGGTCACGAGGTTGTCGGTCAGGCGCAGGATCGCCGACTGGGGTTCGGCCGGGTCGATGTAGCGCATGGGATTGAACCGGTCGGAACGGGTGAGGTCCACGAGGTCGAGCGCGTGCACCGCGTAGCCGCGCGCCTTCATCGGAGACTCGGTGTCTCGTTTGAGCTCGCCCTTGGGGTCCGTGACGGCCCAGTTCATGTCCGCGCCCAGGAGATTGGGCTTGACGTAGTAGCGGGTCTTGCCGGAGCCGGACGAGCCGAGCAGCAGCACGTTGAGGTTGCGCAGGGTGCGCCGCGTGTCGGTGGAGAGCCGTTCGGTGCGCGTGAACCGCAGGTTATGGGCCGGGTCGGGATCGAGGAACGGTTTGATGTCACGCGGGCCGGCCCAGCGGGCCGAGCCGTGTTCCTCGCCATTGCGCAGGGTGAGGCGTGCCGCGCGCCTATACGCCCATGCGAGGCCCGCCACGGCGACGAACGTCAGACCGCACAGCATGTCGGTGGGATGCGTGGAGATGTGCGATGATTCCAGTAGGTCTAGCCAGAATCGGTCGGCCATGTCGAGCCAGCTGACGCCGGCTTCCATGTCGGCGCGTATCCGGTAGCCGATCTTGTCGCCGGTCCAGAACAGGACGAGCAGGCCGAGCAAGGCGGGGAGAATGGTCTTGGCGTGGTTCATGGCTGGGTTCCTTGGATGGCGGCGCGGGCACGCCGGTCGGCTGTCAGTGTTCGCGCGGGCAGATCCCCGGCCGATTGGCCGGAGGGCATGTCGGCATGATCGAGGCGTTGGCTGGCACGCTGGCGTATGTGGTCGAGCGTCTGCGCTCGTGTCATCGGAGCGGATGCGGGCGACGGAATGATGGCGCTGGCCGATGGCCGGGCGTCGAGCGGAGTGATGTGGGCGATGCTTCCGTTCCAGGCGATCAGGCAGTCGGCTTGTGCGCACATGGCCGCCAGCACCCGCCCGACTGGTTCGGTGACGGAGAACGCGGTAATGCCGGCCGGCGGCGAGATGCGGCTGGTCAGGGCGAGTTTTGCGGGCATGATGGGGGTCATGCGCCTGCCTCCGTGTCGAGGCTGGTGGACAGGGCGATTTCGTCGGCCAGCACGAACGCTCCGTTGGAATCGGAGGCGAGGGTGCCGTGCGCCATCGTGCGCATGCCTTGTCGGGCGGGATGGCTCCTCAGCCACACGATGCTTGGCCCGTCGGCTTTGACGCGCACGCCGATGGGCCCCATGTCTTCCACGGGATCGGTCAGCACGCTCAGCCACACTGCGGCGTGGCCTTCGTCGCCAGGTTCGGCGCGCATGTCCTCGCTCAGGGTGCCGCGCAGCCAGACCTGCACGGCGGGGATCTCTTTTTCAACGCGCATGGCCGCCTCTGGTCTTCGTCGCGGCCTCCGTTCCCTTCATATCGTTTCGTTGGCTGGCGCGTCGGCGTATGCCTTCCAGAGCCTCGCCCTTGTCCTTGCCCTTGACGGGCTGCCGGGCTTGGTCGGCCGTGACGATGGGCCCGGGCAGCGCGTAGCCTCGGTCGATCGGCACGATGCCTTCCTCTCCGGCCAGATCGATCGCGGGCACGGCACCCACGGTCAGTCGGATCTGCTCGGTGGCGTCGCCGTGCCCGTGCCGGTCGGCGATGATGCGTTGCACCGTGTCCTCCAGGCCGGCGGCCAGATCGGTGGAGCCGTAGGGCATGATGCAACCGTAGTCGGGCGCGCCCCAGTTCGTGCCGGTGCCCTCGATCGCGTAGCGTTCGATGTGCTCGCCTTCCTCCAACAGGTCCTCCAGACGGAAATCCGGCGCAGGCGCGGGCGGGTCGAGCGCGTCGAGCAGTTCACGCAGCTCGCCACGGTCATACCGGTTGGCGTCGGGCACGCCGTTGGCCAAGAGGAACCCGTGCTCGCCCAGGGTCACGTCGTCGCACAGGGCGCTGTCGCGGCCGAGCCAGGCCATATCCATGTACATGCCCCACCGCCCCTGCATCACGCGGGCCAGGTCGGGGTCGCGTTCCACACAATGCCAGGCGTACAGCTCGTCCAGATCATCGATGTTCGCCGGGTCGATGCCGGCGGGCGGATCGTATTCGCACCAGTCGATGTCGTCGCATTGGGCGATGAGGTTCGCCAACGACAATGGCGTGGACTGCACGAGTGTGTCGGCGGCCATGCGCACCCGTTCGATCATGCCCGGCGACTCGCGTTCGAACACCTGGGCCGCGCGGGCCAGCAAGTTCAGGTCATCCAGGTTCTCGTACTCGTCGGGCCGGTAGTCCAGGGCTTCGAGCAGACCGTCGTACTCGTAGTCGTGGATGGCGTATTCCTCGTACACGCGCCCCGTGGCCCGCGCCTCGGCCGCCTCCGGCCCCAGGCCCACGGTGTCGCGCAGGAACCTGTTCAGCTCCCGTTGGGGCATGGGCAGGCTGGCCCAGCCTCCTTTGAGCTCGCCCTCGACGTACTTGCCCAGATTGCCCACCCACACGCGGATGCCCAGATCGTCTTCCGTTTCCATCGTCACCGGCTCCTCGTCTGCCGGGGCATGGGCGCGGCGTCGGCCTGCATGGAACCGGTTCGCGCCGATGCTCGTTGGCGGATGCCGTCGAGCGTGGATGCGCGCCCCCGGGCACGCTCCGTCGGCCCGTCGGAATCAACCGCCGGGCCGACGGTCTCATTCTGCCGGGGCGCGCGCTCGGGTTTTGCCTCGACCGTCTTGTTCTCGGCCCGTTCGCGTTCGTATGCCAGGCGCTGCGCCTTGACGGCCCGGCATAGCTGCCACGGGTCGTCGATGCGCATGGTCTCGCGTTGCTCGCCCGCGCCCCTCCAGAGCTCGACTGCTTCGCCGGGTTTGAATCCCACGGTCACGGGACGGCCGTTGAGCTTCGCCTCGCGCATGCGCGGAGAGGCGAACCGGTCGAGCTGCCAGCCGGTCAGGTCCACGCCGTTGACCCGGGTGCCCTGCGGGATGCTCACGCGCATCATGTCGAACACACGCCCGTCCCGTGCGGTCATCGCATACGCATGCACGTAGCTGTTGGGGAAGTTCACGCGCGGCCAGATCACTGGTTTCGACGGTGGCGGAGCCTGCGCCGGCCCGCCCTGGCCGTTCTGGGGAGCCGCAGGCGCGGAAACCGGCGGCACGGCTTGCGCGGCGTTGGGAGCGGGAGCCGGCTCATTCGAGACCGGTGATTGAGGCGTCTGCCGGGGCGCGGGTTTGTGTTCGGCTTCGACGCTTTCCGCCCAGGCGAATCCGGCTTGCTCGTCGATGCGTTTGGCGACCATGCCGGCCGCCCGGTCCAGCTCCTCCGGAGTGAAGCCGATGGAGGCCTCGGGCCACATGTCGTTGTGCTGGCGCACCACGTCCTCGACCAGCAGTCGCGCGTCACGTTGCAGGCTGCCGTCGCGGGGCCGGCCGGCGGCGGCGTACTCCTCGCCGCGACGTTGCAGCTCCACGCAGATCCGCTGGTCCTGGTCGATGAGGTTGGTCACCAGCCAGCGCACGTTGTCGGACAGTTCCGCCATGAGGTTCCTTTCGGTTCGGGGGATGGGCTATCGGTTGCGTGCCCGCCGGTGGGAGGGCGAGGTGCGCGGCGCGGCCGCGCCGGCCCGCCGCTCGGCGCGCGCACGGATGTCATTGAGTGTCTGCCGTTTGGTCTTGACGGGCCCATTGCGCCCCGGCCGTTCCGGCGCGTCGAAGCGATCCCAGTCCAGGCCGCGTGTGCGCACCGACAATCGTTCGATCATGTCCGCGACCCGGGGCGCGTCCTCGCGCCGGTATTCGAATCGAACCACGCCGCCGCCGACCCGCTGGCTCGCATGGGGTATGCCGAGCCGCTCGAGGTTCATGGCGATGATCTGCCCCTCGCCGTCCCAAGGAACGGTCTGGAAATCAAGACGGCCGTTGGATGCCGCGCCCTTTTCGAACGGCGCGGCAAGCGCCGCGACGGACTCCGGCTGCGCCTCCGGCAGCGTCCGCGAAGCCTTTGGCTCGATGGTCTCGATGCGGGCGACGAGCTCGCGTTGCGCGGCGGCATGGTTGAGCCGGTCCACGAGCCTGGCGACGATGTGTTCGACGGACTGGATGTCCTTGCCTTGGAAATGAAGGAACACGCGCCCGTCCATGCGGCTGCGTTCGATGTGGAAGGTCACGCCGGCCCGTTTCAACGCCCGCGCCACGGAGGCGGCGTGGGGGCCGATGACCTCCTGCACCGTCACCGGCTGGCCCATCCGCTGCAAACGGCGCACGCTGACACGGCCGGTGTCGCGCAGATGGCGCAATGATTCGCCTGCGGCGCGCACGCCTATGCCGAGCACGTCGAACAGGCGGCCCATTCCAAGGCGCGCCACGTCCACCACGATGCGCACGCCCGCCTCGCCCGCGCGCATGAGCAGTTCCTGCGCCTGATCCTCGGCCGCCATCGCTTGCCTCGCTTCCCGTCAAGTCCGTTCCGCCTCCTATGGCGGACAAGCCACCAGCCTGCCCGCGTTCACCGCGTTCTGCGGCGGACAGTGCGAGCCCGGCTGTCATCATCTCTGCTTTGGCCGGGCCGCTCGCCTTCGATGAGGCGTCGTAGGGCCAGGGCGTCGGCGGCCAGCTCGCCCGTGCGCCGTTCCTCGGCCGCGAGCTCCGTTTCCAATGGGCGGATGTCATCGCCTTGGTCGCGTGCCTCGGCCAGCGCGACCATCAGGGCCAGCATGCGTCGGCCTCCCGCTTCGGCATCGCTCCTCAGCCTGGCGAACGCCTCGCCGCGCGTCTCACCGGCTTTGGCCGTCTCCACCAGCACTTTCAGCTCGCGCACCGTGTCCGCCAGCCGGTCGGCGGCGAGGGCCTGGGCTATCGTGCGCCGGTCCAGCCCCTCCAAACCCAGATCTGCGAAACGCTGGCGGCAATAATCCTCCAAGCGCACATCGGGCCGGGCGAACCATTCGTACAGGCCCGTGCAGGGCACGCTCATGGCATACCGCCCCCTGGCGTCGGTGAGCACCTGGCGCGTGCCGTCGGCCGATAGGCCCGCCACACCTGTCCGTCGCGGATCATGCGCTCCACGGGAATCGTCAGGCGCAGCCGCCCTCGCGTGCCGGGCACGCGCACCGTCACCGCCGTCCTCGTGCGGCGTGCCATGAGGCTGTCGTGGAAACTAATCTCGTGGACCACGCGGCGTTCCAGCTTGCCCATGACCGCCAGCATGTTGTATGCCACGCCCGGCCGCCGGTCGGAGAACCGCATGCCCGAGGCAAGCACGGTGTAGGTCAGGCGCCGGCCCCTCACCGTGACCCGCACGCCCCGTTGTTCCAGCTCGCGTCGGAATGCGTCGAAGCCACGGCTGGCCATGCACGCCTGGTCGATGGGCGCGCGCAGCCGGTCCTTGGCGTTCTCGCCCCTGGCGCTGGCGTACAGTTGCGCCAGATCGGGCGACACCCTGCCGCCCAGCGTCGGGTCGATCACCTTCAGGCCGTTCTCCTCGCACAACCGGTCGCTGGCCTGCCTCCAACGGCCCAGGGTTCCCTTGGTCAGGCGCATCGCCCTGCCTGTGGTCAGATCGGCCGGGCAGATGAGGATGTGGTTGTGCACGTGGGCCCGGTCGGTGTGCGTGGCGATCACGTAGTCGTGCCGCCCTGCGGTGATCTCCTGCACGAAGCGTTCGCCGAGGGAATGCGCCTGCTCCGGCGTGATGGGGTCGTCCGGGTCGAACGATTGGATGACGTGCAGCGCCAGCACCGCGCCTTTGCGGGCGCTGCCGCCCTTGGTGGATTCCAAATTGTTCAGGAACGCGGCGGCGATCGCATCGCAGTCGGCGATGTCATGGCCGGTCGTGGTCGAGGCCAGCCGCTGGCCGTCGGTCTTGGCCGGGTCGGTCACGTAGGCGATGCTTTTGGCGAGCGTGGCCTTGACCTTGCGGATCTTGACTACAGCCATCCGGGCCTCCCCTCCGGCTCGACCTGACGGCTTGCCCCGACGCGCAGCGTGGCCAGGAGTCCGCGCAGCTCGCGCAACTGGGCCTGCGCCTCCATGATCTGGCCGTAGGTCGCCTCGTCGCGCATGTTGGCCTGGCGTGCGATCTGGTTGATGTTGTTGCCGATGCGCGCCACCTGCGCGGAAAGGCCACGCAGGTCGGGCGGCACGATGATGTTCACCGCGTGCGCGGTTCTGATGCGGTTGCGCGCGAACGCCATCCACCCCACCTGCCGAAGGCCCGCGCTGCGGCGCATCCGGTTCTCCACGCGCATCGCGTCCCGGATCCACCGCCATTCCTCCTCGCTGAACGTGACCGACTTGAGAATCGGTCGGGAACGGTTGCCCTTCCATGTCATGCGCTGACGCCTCCTATCGGGTTCCACGGGTGTCCCGCCTCTCCGTCCGACCTGGGGTCGGTCGGAGCGCCGGTGTAGATACACCGGCGACGCTTGCTACTCCCCAAACACCCCGCCGGGGCGGGGTGGCTTCCACAGGTCAGATTCCATCCGACGGCCGCGCGCGGCGGCGGACATCCCCGGGTGACGTTTCGCCGGCGCGCGGCACGGCCGTCCGCCGCACGCAACGACCGTGAGCCTTTACGATGCGGTCAACGACACTGACATTCAATGGAGGCAAGGAGCAAGCAATATGGCGAAGCCCAGCGAACGCAACCGCATGATGCGAGACATCGCCGGCGTGGCGATGGACGAGGAGCTGACGGCCCTGCGCCGCAAGAGAGCCGATCTGGCCAGGCTCGCCGTCCAATTGGACGACATGCGCTGGGCCGCCGAACGGTTCCGCGAGCAGGCGGAGGCGTTCTGCCGCGAGTATGCGGAGCCCCGCTCCTACATCACCGGTGCTCTGGGCATGGCCCCGCGCGAGACCGGTATGGCGTTCCACGCCGTCGCTCCCGACTACGCTCGCGACGGCGAAGCGGCGCACGGTTCGCCCGCATCGAACCCGCAGTGGCAGGAGTCGATGGACGCCCATCCATCCGGCTACACTCAGGATCAATAGGATTCGACGGCCAGACGGGGCAGGGTGGTTCGCATGCCAGTGCTGTTCATCACCTTCGGGCTTTCGCTCGCGCTGGGCGTCATACGGCTGCTGCTGCGTGGCGTGGGAAGCTGCCTGGCCCTCATCGTCCACCCGGTGCGCCTTGTGGTGCGCGTGCTTGCGCTGGCCGCGCAGACGCTCATGGTCATGCTCCTGCTGCTCGTCATCGCGTTCCTGCTCATGCACTTTTTCGCCGGCTCCGACGCTCCCGCGCTCGATGGTTCGTTCTGGACCATCGTGGGAGTGTTCGCCGCGTCCCTGCTCGCCACCGGCGTGCTGGGGGTCGCCGACGAAAGGCTTGAGGAACGCTCGCGGCGCTGACCCCGGTCACGTTTCGCCAACCGCCGCGCCCGGCCAGGTCTGCCGTCCGCGCGAGATGATTCACACGGACGGCAGACCTAGCGTCCATTCGGCCTGCCCGACCTCGCCGGTCTCACCGGCATCGTCGGCTTCATCGCCTTCCGACGACCCCTCCTCGGGCGTTTCCCATGGCTCGGCGTCCTCTTCCAACTCCTCCGCCTCACCGGTGTCGGAACCGTCGGCCCCGGAGGGAATGAGACTGCCGTTGAGCGCGTCGGATTCGCTCTCGGATTGCCGGTAGCCCAGCGCGTCCAATGCCTCGTAGAGCGGCGCGGCATGGCGGTCGATGGACTGCGGGTCGCGCCACGTCGTCCAGTCGATGGCGTCCTCGGCCGCCGCGACGAGCAGACCAAGCGCGGCACGCGCCGGGTCGCGCTTTATCATCGCCTCGCCTGAAAGGCGCAACGGGTCGAAGTCCCCGTCCCCGTCATCGCCGGAGGTTGCCTCGACGCCCTGGGTCAGGCTGGCCCAGATGTCATCGGCGTTGCTGTTCCACTGGCTGAATCCCTCCGTCAGCACGGCGAGCGTGAACCGCGAGGCCAGCAGGGCCACCGCTCGGCCCATGCCCTTGGGCTGTCCCTTCAGCTCCATCAGGTGGGAGACGAACGTCAGGCGCAGTTCGCGGCTCGCGTCCGCGAACCCACGCGCCGGGGCCTCGGCCCGCTCGCGCTCCTCGCGTTCGGCGGCGAACCTCTCCTCGCGCTCCCGCTTGGCCTCGGCCTCGGCTTGTTCGTCCACCTCGCGGTAGAACACGACCGCACGGCCCCATGTCAGGGCACGAATCCCGACCACCGGGTCGTTGCCAAATTCCTCGCGCCATTCGGCCACGGCCTCGCCGATGTCGCCCGATGTGTGGCGCTCCAAGGCGCGCAGTCCCTCGGGGCAGGAATACTGTCCCGTCTCCGACAGCTCCTCCTCGATGGGTTCGATGCCCAGCCCGGCCAGAGTGGCGCGGGCCGAGGTGAGCCATTCGCGCCATTCGCGTTCCGTTCTGGCTTCGCGCACCGCCATGTTCCAATTGCGTCCGCCGGCGGCTTTGGCGAGCCGTTCCTGCAAGTCCGGCCAAGCCTCGTAGTCGGCGATGGTCTCCCAATCCTCGATGGACAGCTGGGCCGCGCCCACATGTGAGCGCACATCATCGTCGATGGCCGCGACCTTGAGACGGCGGCGCACCAGCGACACCGAACGACCGGTCTTGCGCGCGGCCTCCTCGACGCTCGACCCCAAGTCCAACAATCCTTGGTAGCCATCGGCTTCCTCGACGACGGTCAGGTCGGTTCGCTGGCTGTTCTCGACCAGCATCAGCTCGCGCTGTTCCCGTTCGTCCAGCTCGGCCACGACCGCCGGAACCCGTTCCAATCCCGCCAGTTTCGCGGCCGCCAGCCGCCGATGGCCGATGACCAGCGTGAACCGTCCCTCCGGCGCGGGCACGACCAGCAGGTTCTGTCGGATGCCTTGGGCGCGGATGGAATCGGCCAGCTCGCCCACATCGCCCACGTCGCGGCGGGGATTCGCCGGATTCGGGTCGATAAGCGCCGTTTCGAGCATGACCACCCCGTCGGCGGCTGGCGCAAGGCCTGTGGTTTCATTGATGGCGGCGATGGTGTTTGCGGTTTCCATGATGGGTTTCCTTTCGAAAAAGAGTTGTCTGAGTGATTGAAGTGGGAAGCGGCGAGCCGCGCCCGGCGGCCCGCCGGAATCATGTCGTTGTTCAGAGCGCCCAATCGGGGAGCATTCCGTGCTCGCAGGCCGTGACCACGAGGGCGGCCAGCGTGCATTCCTCGTCCGCCAGCAGGGCCTTGAGCCCCCATTCCGCCGCGCGGCCGACATGGCCGGCCGACCACGACAGGTAGGCGCACACCGTCAGCAACTGGGCCCGCCTGCTCTGGGGCACACGCTCGACGAACCCGGCGAGGATGTCCACCGCGAGGTCGAGGCGTGACGTGTCGGGCTTCTGGCCGGCGTGGAACCAACCCTCCAACACGCGCTCCAACAACGCCGTCGATTTCAGCGAATGACGTTCCTCGACCATGACGCGCAGTTGCTTCATGGAAACCTCCGAGCTGATTGCGGTCACGATAAACGTGTCACGAGAACGAAGGTCGGCGTCCAGCGTCACGGCCAACGCCAATTGCTCGCGGGCCGTGAAGCCCTCGCCTTTGCCGCCCAGCAGCCTGCGCCACTTCCTCAGCAAGGGCGTGAACCATTCGGCCGCCGCCTCACGCGGCCCCATATCGATGCGCGCCTGCCGGTATTCCTCGGCCAGTCGCTCCGCCAGCCGCTCGTCGGCCGGACACACTTGGGCAATGGTGCCAGTCATATCCATCGGTCCTTTCCGTGGGTTCCTGTTCGGACACCACCCGCCTGTCATGCCCGCAGGCGCAGCGACCGAAGGCGTGGATCGCGACGATCCGACACGCATGCCCGATGGCACACTCGTTGGGCCATCGGGCATGCGGGGCCGGAGCGGCGCGAGACACGGCATAGGGAGCGAAGACGGAGGGCATGACATGCTGGTGGTGGCCGAACCCCCAAGTCCGCTTCCACGCGGCCCATGCCCGCGAGCCATGCGAGCGGCCAAAGAGCAATGTCATGCGCTGCAAGCGCATGGCCCAGGGCCGCGATCCGCCCGACGATGGAGGAGAGTATGTCGCGCAGCCCCGCCTGAAGCATTCTCTCCGCAATCGGCGGGCGCCACCCGACGACCACAGCCATGCGCAAGTCCGTGAATGCAACAGGTTGGCCAGTCTGTGGCACGGGACATCTCAGCTGGCTAGGTTGAGCTCGTCGATGGCTTGCTTGAAGTCCGCGATCATCCGGGTCAGTTCGCGCACCCTTTGCTCGGTGATATTGACGATGTCTTCCAAACTGTCCGTCGGCGTTCCCTCCGCATAGGCTTCCTGAAGGAACTCGTCGGCCAGTAGGTTGACGATTTGGCGTTGGTGCTCCGCGACGACGCGCTGATAATGCTTGATGGCGACCTTTTCGCTGGCATGGCCAAGCTGGTTCATCACCTCGCGCAACGTGCCGCCCTTGAGCATCAGGAGGGTGGCGTGACTGGCGCGCAGGTCATGCAACATCAGATCGGAGCGTCCCGCCTTCTTACGCGCCCTGGCAAACTGCGCCTCCAGCGTGGTCTGGCTCATGACCTTGACCCTTCTGGGCACGAACACCGGTGAAGTGGGGTCATCCAAATCGCAGAACGTATGCAGGTGCTCGCGAATCATATCGACCAAGGCGTCCGGGATGGGAAGGTCCCGGACGCTGCGCTTGGTCTTGGTCTTGGCGAACCTTGCCTCTCCTCGATCCAGATGTCCCCGGTTGACCGACCTGCGCACACGCAGAATCTTGTTATCCAAGTCAATGTCACCGACTTGCAGGCCGCAGAGTTCCCCGCATCGCAGCCCGCCGGCAAGCGTGGAGAGAAACACCGTCAGCCGCGTGTAATCCGGCATGTTCTCGGCCAGCACGCGCAGTTGCTTGGGAGTGACCGGCGGTATGTCCTCCCTTACGGAATCCGGTTCCGGCGGTATCGGAAAGATGAACGGATTGTCCTTAAGCAATGGCGGGGACCCATCCATGCTCATGGTTGTGGCCGAGCGGAACACGGCCTTGAGCCGCATGCAGGCCCGTCGGAACGACCACTGCCCCTCGGGATGCGGGCCGTCATACCAGTTTTTGATATGTCTGGGCTTGATTTCCGTCAGGCGCAGTCCTTCGAACGCGGGCATGAAATGGGCGATGTCCAGGTACAGGTTGCGTCTGGTTCCGCCGGCTATCCGTTCGCCGTTGGGCAGCGTGTATTCGACGGCCCATTGCTCGACATACTCCTTGGACATCATCTGGTTGGCTCGTTCCCGCCTCATGCGGTCACGGGGATGAACCCACGTTTGGATGCCTTTGGTATGTAGATCGACCAGATGATGCTCGTTCTCCAACCACACATGAGCCTCGTGCTCCTGATATGGCTTGAATTGCTTCTGCACCTTCTTGCCATGATCCACGGGGTTCGGATAACGAACCTGCCATGCGCTGAGGCTACCGGAATCGTCGTATCGGGGAATGACGGTACCCCATTGGCTACGCGGCTTGGACATGACTTTCCCCACTGGAATGTTGGTTTTTGGCATGATTGCTCTCCCTTGAACAAAAAGTGCACCCAAATATGCACTTAAGGGAGATTGAAGAAAACCTGCATATGCAGCTCAACACAAGGCGGCAAGTCTGCGCGATTTCGGTACGCGGCTAGAGCGTCCTTGGTTACTTCGGCTACGATAAAGCCAAGCCTAGGAACCTTGAAATACCGCCCAAGCTAGGGTGTTTGCGACGGTGCAACCCTATGCTATAGTGGCATCCAGAATTGAAGTTGAATCATGCACCACTTCCGGAGAGGAGGTAGGGCGCATGAGCGGTGATGTTGTTGCCCCCTCTCTGGGGGTACCGCATAGAAGAGCCTTGGAAACGTTGAGATTCCAAGGCTCTTCGCATATTCATCGTGCTAGACGCCACCGCTTTGCAAGGTTTTTGCAAGGCGTTCTACTCGTTGCTATCGCCTTCGGCGTCCAATGCCTCGCCGTATTCGTCCAGATCGGAGTCGTACAGGTCGGCGTATGTCTCCATCGTCTGCGCGAACGTATGGTGTCCGGCTATCCGCTGCACTAGTTTCGGGTTGACACCGGCATGGATAGCCAGACTCACCGCCGTATGCCGTAGATCATGCGGGGTCATGTAGTCGGGTACGCCCTCGGTCTTCTCGACGGACACGGTGAGCCAGCCGGTGCGACTGTCGGGATGACGCATGTAGTCGTCCTTGGTCAGGTTGGCTGGATTGGCTACAATGCATTAGACAGTCCGATGAGGGACGAATGACATGAGATCTGAGGCCGACGATGGCCGGCCCGAAACATCCCCGGATACCGGAGCCCGAAGGAATTCACCGAACAAGGACTCGTCCTCTAAGAAACTGTCCAACACACCGTTGCCAATCCATCGCCGCCCGCAGGTTCAGGCACGGAAACAACGCCGCCGGCCGCCACTCCGGCATGATGCAACCCGTCGATGCCGAGGACGCCGACGCGGATGCCGTCGAAACCGCGGATCCGGTTCCCAGCGGACAATCCGCGGTCTGACCGAAGCGACAGGGACCGCTCTCCGCCGCGATGATTCTTCCGGCCGGACGACAATCCGACCGGAACCCCGACGGCTCTCTTCCTTCTTCTCTCCCCGGCGGGCATGGCAACGGCCCTGCGCCAACGGTTCAAACCGTTAACGCAGGGCCGTTCCCTCGCTGCTCGGACTCTTTACTGCTTGTCGGTTTCCTCGGAGGCGAATCGTTCTTCGAGCTGTTCGACGATGTGGTCGTGCATGTTCTCGTCGATCTTGACGGCCAGGAGGAAGACGACGAGGCTGGCGACGATACCGGCGAGCGGCAGGTAGTAGGCGCAGGTCTTGAACGTGCGGATGTTCGCGGCGGTCATGTCGGCGGCGGTGGCGTTACCGACCATTCCGGCGGCGACGACCACGAAGCCCACGATGCCGTTGGACAGGGCGCCAGCGATCTTGTCGAGCATCGGGCGCACGGAGAGGGTGACGGCCTCGTTGCGCTTGCCGGTCTTGAGCTGGCCGTATTCGATGGAGTCGGTCATGCTCAGGATGGCGGTCATCTGGATGGTCTGCGCGGGAAGGTAGAAGAGGACGAGCGCGACGATGACGACGGGCAGGTTCATGGGCGCGATGATGAACAGCGTGTAGCCGGCGATCATGAGCGCCATGCCGGCGGTGTACAGCCAGCGGCGCGGGATGCGGCGGTTGAGCACCGGGTAGAGGGGCGTGGTGACCAGTCCGGTGATGACCGGGATGACGCCGGCGATGGAGAAGCTGTCCGGGGCGCCGAGCACGTATTTGAACTGGTAGAAGAGCACGCCGGTGGTGGCGACGTTGGCCACGGAGTACAGCAAGTAGCTGAGGGCGACCCACAGGAGCTGGTCGTTCTGGGCGATGGCCTTGAACGCCTCGATGGGGTTGCCGTTGGCCTCGGCCTTGGCGCGCAGCTCGCCCTGGTTCTCTCGGGTGCCGAACGCGACGCTCCACGCGGTGAGCAAGCCGAGCACGGCGATGATGATGGCGAACGCCGCCCAGCCGGTGCGGCCCTGCTCCCACTGGCCGGTGAACTTCCAGGTGAACCAGCTGACGACGGGCACGACGATGACGGTGACGCCGTTGTAGCCGATGGATCCAGTGAACGCGCCGAGCGCGGTGTACGTGCTGCGCTCGTGCGAGTCGGAGGAAATCGCGGGGATCATGCCCCAGTACGAGATGTCGCGCAGCGAGTAGATCACGTCGAGCAGGATGAACACGATGACGAACAGGACCATGAACACACCGGTGTTCACGTCCACGAGGCCGAACAGGCCGGTGAACACCATGATCAGCAGGATGCCGGGCACGATGCCGCCGATGAACTGCCAGGGACGGAACCGGCCCCATCGGGTGTTCGTGTTGTCCACGAGGTTGCCGAGCAGCGGGTCGAGGAAGATCTCCGCGATGCGGATGACCACTATGAGTCCGGTGATCACCGCGATGAGGCGCTTGGCCAGCGTCTTGTCCACATCGATGAACAGCGCGGTGGTCACGAATGTGATGAAGAACGTGCTCATCGTGTTGTAGAACGCGGCCTGGCCCAGGTTGCCGAATGCGTATGCGATCTTCTGCCCCATGTTTCCTGAAGGCGTGGCATGCGGCTGTTCCGACGTCGCCATGCGCTGTGTGGTGGATCCGCTCATGGTGTGGTGGCCTCCTTGCGACCTATAAAGAATCCGTACGCGGGAACCGCTCCAATCCCGCAAAACTTCAGTATAGAACTTTCTTGAAAAAGTAAAAAAATTTACCGCGTGTCGCAAATCATGCCAACGTTTTGCAACCAGCACTCCGTGTGGATGAGTAAGGTTTGAAGCTTGCTTGATGTGCTTGGGTCTTAAGAAATCCACGTATTTTGCATGTTGTAGGCCTTATGCCGCGAGATGCTGGAAAAAATTTGCGCAATCAAGTAAAAATATTTATCCTTATTATATAAGGAACCCGATTCAACGAGGTTCCCTCACTGCGGCGGCAACGACGCGACGCAATCCGATGCGAAAGCGAGGACATCATGAACACAACCGACGATCAGCTGAAGAACGGCGATCCGATCGTCTCACCGTCCATGCCGACAACGGCATGGCTCACGGACCCGCGCGTGTACGCGGCCCACCGGCTCGACGCCCATTCCGATCATGCGTGCTGGTCGCACGCCCCCGTCAACGGCGAGGGTTCTGATCTCGGGCAGAGCCTTGACGGCGAATGGCGGGTCCGCGTCGAGACGGCGCCGACGGGCCGTTTCCCCGATGGGACGAGCGACGTGTCGCCTCTGTTCGCCGCGTCCGACTTCGACGATTCGTCGTTCTCCCGCGTGCAGGTGCCCTCGCATCTGGAGACTGCGGGGCTGCTTGCCCCGCAGTACGTGAACGTGCAGTACCCATGGGACGGACATGAGGACCCGAAGGCCCCGGCCATCCCCGAGCACGGCCATGTGGCGGTCTACCGGCGCGAGTTCGACGCGGATGGCGAAGTCGCCCAGGCCGTGCGCGAGGGGCGCCCGGTGACGCTTACCTTCCAGGGCGCAGCCACAGCCATCTACGTGTGGCTCAACGGCTCGTTCGTTGGCTACGCCGAGGACTCCTTCACGCCCAGCGAGTTCGACGTGACGGACGCTATCAAGATGGAAGGCAACGTGCTGGCGGTCGCCTGCTACGAGTATTCGAGCGCGAGCTGGTTGGAGGATCAGGACTTCTGGCGGCTGCACGGCCTGTTCCGCTCCGTCGAACTCAACGCGAGGCCTTCCGCCCATGTCGCCGACATCCACGCCGACACCGATTGGGACCCCGCCACATCTCGCGGATCGCTCTCGCTGGACATACTAGTCGACGGCACACCGAACGCCGCGACGGCCGATCTCGTGCTGCGCGATAAGAACGGCACGACCGTCTGGCACACCTCCACCGAAGCGACAGGAACACTGCACGCCGAGGCCGAGATCAACGACGCGTTGCCATGGAGCGCGGAACGACCCGACCTGTACACCCTGTCCGTCGCCCTGCTCGACGCGGACGGCAGGATCCTGGAAATCGCGCGCACCCGCATCGGCTTCCGCCGCGTATCCATCGAGGACGGCATCCTCAAGCTCAACGGCAAGCGCCTCGTGTTCCGCGGCGTCAACCGCCACGAGTTCGACTGCCGGCGCGGCCGGGCCATCACCGAAGAGGACATGCTGTGGGACATCCGCTTCATGAAGCGCCACAACATCAACGCGGTGCGCACCTCGCACTATCCGAACCAGTCACGCTGGTACGAACTGTGCGACGAATACGGCATCTACCTGATCGACGAGACCAACCTGGAAACCCACGGCAGCTGGAACAGCCCCGGCGACATCCCCGTGGGAACCTCCGTCCCCGGCGACGACGAAGCCTGGCTCGGCGCATGCATCGACCGACTCGACAGCATGATCATGCGCGACCGCAACCATCCCAGCGTGCTCATCTGGTCGCTGGGCAACGAATCCTATGCGGGCGAAGTCCTCAAGGCCATGAGCGCGCACGCGCACCGGCTTGATCCGGGTCGTCCCGTCCACTACGAAGGCGTCAACTGGAACCACGCCTACGACGAGATCAGCGATTTCGAGAGCCGTATGTACGCCAAGCCGGCCGAGATCCGAGACTGGCTCGAACACGGCGACGAACGAGGCGAGGCGAGCAAGCCGTTCGTCAGCTGCGAGTACATGCATGCCATGGGCAACTCATGCGGCGGCCTGAGCGAGTTCATCGACCTCGAACGGTACGAGCGCTACTCCGGCGGATTCATCTGGGACTACATCGACCAAGGGCTCGTCCAGCGTCTGCCCGACGGATGCGAACGCCTCAGCGTCGGCGGAGACTGGGGCGACCGGCCGACCGACTACGAATTCGTGGGCAACGGCATCGTATTCGCCGACCGCACCCCCAGCCCCAAGGCGCAGGAGGTCAAGCAGCTGTATTCGCCAGTCAAGCTCACCCTCGACGGGCACGGCGTGACCATCGAGAACCGCAACCTGTTCGCCAGCACCGACGGCTATGTATTCGCCGCACGGCTCCTCGAAGACGGACGCGAGATTTGGCATGCCGACTACCGTTTCGACGTGGCCGCAGGAGATACCCAACACCATGACATCGCCTTCCCGGACATCGACTCCGACGAGGGCACGCGCGAGGTCACCTATGAAGTCGATCTCCTGCTCGCAGAGGCCACCGCGTGGGCACCCGCCGGCTACGAACTCGCCTTCGGACAACTCACCGACACCCTCAACCCCGCAGGGGACATCACCGGGAACGACCAAGACGACGGCCGCGCGACGGTCACTCTCAGCCGATGGAACGCCGGCATCCGCCGCGATGACGAGGAAATCCTCATGTCACGCACCCAGGGAGGCATCGTCTCCTGGAAGCGCAACGGGCGGGAAATGGTCATCCGCCGTCCCGAGATCGTCACCTTCCGTCCGCTGACCGACAACGACCGCGGCAATCGCTCCGGATACGACCGGGCCGCATGGTTCGCGGCCGGCCGCTACGCCGTCGTGACCGATACGAGCATCACGCAATCCGACGATGGCGGACTCACGGCCGCATACCGGTACAAACTCGCCGACCCGGACCACACGCCGGTGTCAGTCACCTACCGCGTCACGCCCGGCATGCGCATGCAACTGACCGTCGAATACCCCGGCAACGCCGCAGGAGCGGCCAGCCTGCCCGCATTCGGCATCGAATGGGAGCTGCCAGGCGAATACCAGCACCTGCGCTACTACGGTACCGGCCCCGAGGAGACCTATCGCGACCGCAAGCAGGGCGGCAAGCTCGGCATCTGGGACACCACCTCAGAGGCGAGCACGGCACCGTATCTCATGGTGCAGGAAACCGGCAGCCATGAGGACGTCCGCTGGCTCGAAGCCACCGACATCCAAGGCCACGGATTGCGCGTCACCCAACGCGGCGACCGACACTTCACGGCGAGCCTGCTGCCCTGG